>Ga0315914_1002751_pt1 | contig 26846 bp, 15 predicted proteins | sample MpolenodulesMG_FD_203920 | JGI IMG/M metagenome (GOLD analysis project Ga0315914, IMG submission 203920) | Medicago polymorpha root nodule microbial communities from Los Angeles, California, United States - elongated nodules | ecosystem: Host-associated > Plants > Roots > Nodule | place: USA...
CTTCACTTTTCTATTTGGTACTTTGTGGTCGCCGCTCCGTTCACAAACCAACTCCAGCATAGCATTTCTACCTTCACAAGATCTTCTAATGATAACCGTAAATCCAGCCCTATTTGCTTGTCGACGGACCCAACCGAGCAATTCGTCTTTATCTTTTCATGTATCTCGGGTTGAAAAGAAATGAGTCGTGTCGACTTCGTTGTCACGAAGTTTCCACACATCGGAATTGACGCTTGAAACCTCAACTTTAACGGAAGCTTCAACCTTCACGGAAGCTTCGACCTTAATGAGAGCTTCAACCTTAACGGAATCGAAAACACCTGGTTTTCGATCACTCGGATCATCATCCGCATTCTCAACCATATCTATAAATAAACAACATATAATTGTTAAACTAATTAATAAACATGTATCTAATATCATAAACAGACAAAAAAAAAACAAAAGAAAAAAAATTGGAATTTTTTTTTATGAAGTTTTGAAATTTTTTCTAAGTGTCCAACGACAGTTAACAGCCGTTGACTCCCAGCGGTAGTTAACTGCCGTTCAAGTTCGTGACAGTACAAAAAAAACATAGCAAAATCAATCAAATGTAAACGAGTTAAAACTTGCAATATCTGGTCTTTGATGCATATTGTGTGTAGAAACGTCCTAGCAATCGATCAACAATGATTTGAAACCAAGATTTTGACAAAATATCATAAACAAACAAAAAAAAAAGAAGAAAAAATTGGAATTTTTTTTATTTATGAAGTTTTGAAATTTTTTCTAAGTGTCCAACGACAGTTAACAGCCGCTGACTCCCAGCGGTAGTTAGCTGCCGTTCAAGTTCATGACTGTACAAAAAAAACCCAGCAAAATCAATCAAATGCAAACGAGTTAAAACTTGCAATATTTGTTCTTTGATGCATATTGTGTGTAGAAACGTCTAACGTAATTTATTTATGTCAAAAAGAGCAATTTTCCAAACTAAATGCCACCTTCCATGGAAATTTGTATTTTGGAATTCATTCATTTGGGAGGGCAGAGCTTTACCAAAGAGTTGTCGTACGTGAGTGGCTTATGCTGTGTGTGTCAGCCAATATGGGCAGAGGGATCACTTTCGTTGAGGTTAGATTATGAAAGGAAAGGACATTGACCAGAAAATGAGCATATCATCCCTTAATTTAATACACACTTTTACCAATTACCATTAGGTAAGATTAAAATGATATATTTAAGCTGGTTTCTTTAAAACAAAATGATAAATAGAGGCGAGAGAGAATTTGAAAAGAAAAAAATGACCGTTGTTGTTGTAGGTGAAATGGTGGGCCTACATCTGAAGTGGTTAGATGATTAGGTCTCACATGGTCACCCTGTCTCTTTCCAACTGTTTTTACTTTTATTGTAGTATCTGTAATTTTTTAATAATGTAGATTTCCAAAGTTACCCTTAGCTTATCCACACTTACACTCAACTCAACGTCACTGTTTCTTTGCCCCTACATCTCCATAAAAAGACCTTCACTCTTTACAATCAATCTCCGCAAACATAACACATTACATTACACAGACAAATGTCTAAAGAAGTGAGCGAAGAAGGGCACCTACCACATCCTCACGGTAAGGACTACGTAGACCCACCACCATTACCCCTCCTTGACTTCGCTGAGATTAAGCTCTGGTCTTTCTACAGAGCTCTCATCGCTGAGTTCATAGCCACCCTTCTCTTCCTCTACGTCACCGTCGCCACTGTCATTGGTCACCAAAAACAAACTGGTCCATGTGACGGTGTTGGCCTTTTAGGCATAGCATGGTCCTTTGGTGGCATGATATTTGTCCTTGTCTACTGCACCGCCGGCATCTCCGGTGGCCATATTAACCCTGCGGTCACATTCGGCCTTTTCTTGGCTCGTAAAGTGTCTCTGATAAGAGCGGTGTTATACATGGTAGCACAATGTTTAGGTGCTATCTGTGGCGTTGGGTTGGTGAAGACTTTCATGAAACACCCTTACAACCACCTCGGTGGCGGTGCTAACTCTGTAGCTTCCGGTTACAGCAAAGGCTCTGCCCTCGGTGCTGAAATGATCGGAACATTTGTGTTGGTTTACACAGTTTTCTCTGCTACTGATCCCAAGAGAAGCGCACGTGACTCACATGTCCCTGTTTTGGCTCCTTTGCCCATTGGTTTTGCTGTTTTCATGGTTCACCTTGCAACTATACCAATCACCGGTACCGGAATCAACCCTGCTAGGAGCTTCGGTGCTGCTGTTATCTTCAACAATGCCAAAGTTTGGGATGACCATGTATGTTGTTTTAATTATGATTTATGCTATATCTAATTTCATTTCAATTTATATATAATTTTGACATGCAATGCATGCAGTGGATCTTCTGGGTTGGACCGTTCGTGGGAGCGTTGGCAGCGGCTGCATACCATCAATACATTCTTAGAGCGGGGGCTATCAAGGCGTTGGGCTCCTTTAGAAGCAACCCCACCAACTAAATTAATTAATATTTAATTAACAGTAGGAATCATGCATGCATAAAACTTCTTCTGAATTTGTTTGCATTTCATTTCAACATTTATTATTCGCATGCTTTATGTGTTTTCATCATGACATTTCTTCTGTATTTTACTACTATTTTCATTTATTTATTTATTCAGTTTGTTCGTATACGAGATGAGATGATAACTCTGCTTGTTCATCACCTTTCATTTCATATTTATTTATGTTTCAATTAAATTTACTTTTATTGTCTATAATCTATTTTTATGTTTCTACTTCATGTACACAAGTGTTTTAGCAAGAGTCGATATGTAAATTGGTCTTGAGATTGCACGATTGTATCATTCATATCCTAATATTATCTATATTTTAAAATGATCTCTAAAATTGGAAAAATGGTAATTGTTGGGACAATAATGAAAATAAATCGAATATCTTTACCCGCAATTGTATTGGGGAGTTTGTTGTTGATATGTTTGAATTTCAATAACGTTTGTCACTTCATCTAAAAATACATATATAAAGACAACTTCGTTTAATGCAAAATTTATTATTTGTTAATGACTTTTTTTTTTTTTTAATGGTGTTAAGGTTGATAATATTGAGAACCAGGTTACTCCTTTTTGCAAACTAGTAAAGTGCTTTTCTGTTCAACTCATTTTCTCACCCAAACTTTTTAGTACATATATATGAAAATATTGTTAGCTTTACGTAATTGCATTTGAATATGTGAGTTTGTTGATGCAAGTGTGAATTTTAATAGTGGTATCAGTAAAAAAAAATCATATATAAAGACAACTTCCATAATACAATTTTTTTTTATTAACATGACTCATATTGATAATATTGAGAACTAGGTTACTCATTTTTCCAAATCAATACTCCTTCCGTCCCGTAATAGATGATCAATTTAAAAATGTGTAATTTTGACCTAACTTACTTTGACCATATTTTTCTACTAATATACAAAGATATATAATATCATACAAGATGTCGTTAGATTTGTCTTGATGAGTATTTTTAAAATATTAAATTTTCATAATTTTTTCTGATATATTATTCAAGATAATTATGCTCAAAATTATGCATTGGCATGTGTAATTAGACCCAATAATTATTCTTTTTTGAGAAAATCACCCAAACTTTTAAAGTACATAAATTTGAAACTATGACAAGTTTTACGAAATTAATTACAATGACATCGTAATTTTGTTGAAACTTTAAAATATTGTTTTTACTAAAATCAAATCATCGTGTAATTTTGCGTTAAATGATATGTGAATCTAAACATGCACGTTCTACTTAAGAGATTAGTCCTCTAATTTGAGTGAGAAATTTATTTATCTTCATAACACAATCATTTTAATATCTACTCCCTTTGGTCACATTTATAAGCAAAAAACAACTTTTTAGATTTATTGAATATCTAATGTATAAATGTGAATCTAAAAAGTTGTGTTTTGCTTATAAATGTGACCGGAGAGAGTAATATATTTAAAAAAATATTAGAGAAGGACTTTTGATTTTATTTTAGGAATGAAGATAAAAAATTTAATCATGTTTTTTATAACAAAAACAACATATTTCGCACGTCAATGGTGGCTGTCTAAATTTAACTGAAGTTATTTGCTGTGGATTTTATAATTTGATTAACATAGCTTAGCATTATTTATCAAGTAGTATAATTATTTGCAATCATTTCCCCCACATTGACCTTGGCCAGCAAAAAGGAAAGTGTGACCCATTCCATTAGAGGTCATTTTTGGGGTGGCCTCAGACTCTCTCGCAAAAGTGTGGTGGTTGCTTGCTGAGAAAGAGAAGAGGGGTCACCCTTTTCGAAAAGGCAGGAGTCGTCCTCTTTCATTCAACCACTGGGCACAACACAGTTATTAAAAAGTTGCAAAAAGTAAAGCAGAGTGGTGAAAGTGTAGAGGCCAGGGTCCAAAAAATACCTACTATAGGTGGATGGACACGTGTTTTTCTCTTTCTCTTTTACCAGGGATTCCATGTCTCAAAAAAAAAACCTCACCCCCACCTTGTTTAGTTGTTTTGTTAGTAAGCATTCGGTTTGGCGCGCGAAGAATTGATTCTACTATAGTTAGCGTGAGCATAACTCAATTGGTAAGATAATATATTATTATATGTAAAAGTTGGGGTTCGAACCCCGGACATCCCAGTTATTCACCTTATAAGGTGAATTCTAGCCATTAGGCTACCTAACTAAAAAAAAAAAAGAGTTTAATGTGAATTAATTTATGTTAAAATAGATTTATATAAAATTAATTTTTATAAGTTAATGTCGTTTGAAATTTGAATCATTTGAGTCAAAATTGATTTTGAATGTGCAATATTTAAATTATCCTTTTAATTGTTTTAAAACTAAATACCTTGTTTTCTTTTTAGATAATTATTTCTACTTTTCTAAAATCATAAATGCATTTTTATTGGTTCGTAAATTCCTTTTAAAATGATTTTTTTTAACGGAAATTCATTTTAAAATGATATTCATATTTATAAGAGTTATTTTTAATATTTTTTATCAATTGAATCATTATTTGCTTCCACTCATATATACTTTAACCTTTTCTAGTTCTAGAATTAAAGCAAAAAAATATAAATAAAAATAAAAAAATGTAAAAGGCAAATGGCTCAATATAAATTACAATGGACCGCTCCTAAAATCACACAATAAGATTAATCCAAGTTTTCTAAGTCTCTCTCTTCTCCTTCTTCTCTCTTGTGAACCATCACCAAAACCCTAATTTCTTTTTATTCATCCATCAAAGAGAGGTGATTTAGGGTCAATTTGACCCAAAATCACTCCTCTACCTTGTTTTTCTCTTTTATTGAAATAAGTGATTTTCACATCTATTTCGTTTTCTCTTTCGTGATTTTGTCGTCTTAGTGCAATGTTGTGTTGTTCGTCGTCTTTGTGCGACGTTTGTTGTCTTTCTTGTTTTGTTCAGGTATTTGTTCGGTTCAGATTGTCAGATCAGCCTAGATCCAGTGTAGATTCAATCAATGATTCTGGCGTCATCAACGTTGCAGATCTGGAGACATGGGTATTCCGGAAACTTGAATATAGTCATAAGTGCAGGCTTTTGTAGTTTGTCATTTTATACTATTAACATGGATGTTGTGAGTTTGTTCGCAGATTCATCCTTTTTGTTTTTAGCGAATTTTCATTGTATCAATTTACTCTATCAATTTGAATGAATGAATATCATTTATTTTTGTCAAAAAAATAAAATAAATTACAATGGACCGATTCATCTCTCATCCCTAACCTGAAGATAAGATAATAGTAGCAGGCAACAGTAAAAAAACGCAAGATCACGAGGGGTAAAGTTGGCAATAATAATGTGACTTCTATAGAATTAATTTAGCTGGACGCAAAAGCTACATATTGTAGCTTCACATAAAATCGATTTTAAAAGGATCAATCATGTTTTAATATGGGTACCAAACACCTTCCAAATACCATAAAACCACATTTAAAGGTGTAATCGCACGTCCATGGAAGCCAATCACAAAACCAAACAGAGGCTTAGTGAAATGTCGTCGGGCTCACAATAAACCGAACTAACTAAAAATAATTCGAGGTTCGATTCGATAATTAATTTGTTAAACTGAATTTATGAATCAAATGAGTTTACTTAAGTCAAAAATACACCTCATTAAATGAATGACTCAAACTAAAATTATGTATAATTTAACTCGTTTTGTTCATGAACCAAATAAGATATATGGTATTAATCCATACCACATTTGAATGAGTGAATTCACAAAAGGAATAAGAAAAAATTGCATTAGTGAGCGTAGCTATCAAAGAAAAAAAATGTAGTGGAGTAAACCGTCAAATTGGTTGATGTCTTTGTAAATCACTCTTAAATTAGTCACCAAATTTATTAATATTTCAAATTAGTCTTTGTCTTTGTCAAAAGTTTCTCAATTTGGTCCTCGTCATATGACAATAACATAAAGACAGTGACCTAATTGAGAAACTTCTCACAAAGACAGAGATTAGTTTGAAATATTAGCAAAGTCATAGACAAAAAATGAGAATGATTTACAAAGATAAAGATCAATTCAGTGGTTTACTCAATCTAATGTGAACATACATTAGTCCCCGATTAGTCGTTGTTGAACAACAAGGAGCAAGTTGGCTATAAAAGAGCATCTAGAAACTGTGTTTAAAATGTTGTGGGAATTGATCAATAGTGTTATGATTAATTAATTAATTCATAGTGCTACATTCATTTACGTGGTTTTAACATCGATTGAAAGTGTTTGAGCTATTTTTGTGTTCATTTGAGTTTTTTTTTTTTTTTTTATCCCTTTATTTTATTTGAGCAATTAAGTTGAACCGAGTTTTTCATAAGTTTGAATCGAGTTGAGTTTGAGCGATAAAAAAAGTTTGTGACAAACTCGAATCGAGTTTTGAGTCGATTAAGTTTTTATCCTGTCGAGTTCAGCCAAGTTTAACTAGGTTCGACTCATTTCCAGCTCCAAGTGTAGTGAGTGAAGTTGACATGCATACCCCACGATTGCGTTATAACTTGAATTAAATCATATCATCTCATTTTCTTTTCTTTCGTTCTTAGGCATGGTAGCAAAACTCTGTGCCTGCGGATATCCGTTCAAACCAAATCTGATTTAACGGGTTTTTCCCCGCCATTGATTGGGTTTGGATATGTGTTTGGGTTTCTCTGATTTCAAAACGTAGGTACGAGACAAGTAAGAGAGATATAAGTACTCGTGCCGAACTCATACTTAAGTTGGTTTGATAATTTGGTTATTAGTTTATTTAGTTTGTAATGTGGTTTGTAGTTGGTTGTGTTGTTTTTGAGAATTTGGATTATCAGCTAATTTAGAACATTGATATTTTGACTATATATTGATATGACATGTTATTCGGTTTGATAATTGTCATGTTATAATCAATGTCATTGATATATAAAAGAGCAACCAAATCATTCGGTTAAAAAAAATGTTAAAGTGAACATATTGGTGGATAATGCATTACAACATTGCACTCTAGGTTGATAAAACTTATTTTTTTATTAAAAAAAATATTCATGGTGGAGATAGTGAGTAGAATATGAGTAGAATAAATTTCACACAAAAACAAATTTTAGTTTCTAGTAAAATAGAACAAAACATATATTAATTACGGTGGATCACCATTTTTTAATGACAAATGTTATTATATTTTAATATTTTCTTTCTTGTTAGGATTTGAACCATTAACCATTAACTTGTTTAATTTCTTAACCAAATGAAACTATTCATCTCTCCCAAAGAACGAAAGGAGAATAAAGACCATTCTTCCTTAATGCTATCACGCCTTACAACAAATAATGTGAAGAACTGTTTGAATCACGTAGCATGGTGAACTTTTTTAAGCGTACAACATTCTATTAGGTTTTCATTTTTTTTTTTTGAAGGAATTCTATTAGGTTTTCACGTGTTCTCATTAAATTGCATCAAATCTTTTTCATACATTTTTTCATAGGTTTGTTGATCCTTGAATTTATAGTTATCAATCAATTGGTTATTGAATTTTTTGAAATAACAAAATGGTCTCTCAATTTGTGTCACATTTATCAAATGAGTTCTTCCGTCAATTGCATCAAGTTTGTTTCATAAATTTCTTTGATAGGTTTGTTGATCCTTGAATTTATGGTCATCAATCAATTTGGTTCTTGAATTTTTTTAAAATGCAAGATCGTCTCTCAATTTGAGGTTTATCAAACGAGTCTTTCCGTCAACTTCAAACATTCCACGGATTGACATGTAATGTTAAAGGTTGACGTGCCAATCTATATCATTTGCCACGTATACTTGGAACAACTTGCTTGAACTTATTTCTTTCCTAAAATAGAAAATCATCAAGCTAAAAAAAGTATTAAACCCAGACTCAGAACAATCTTCATCCCTTCTCCATCGTATTCAAAGTTATAACTTAAATTTGCTGAGAAAAAGCCAGCAGCAAATGTTTTTACTATTTTTTTTATGAAACGTTTTACTAACTCAGGAATGGATTTGGCTATTTGATCAACTCATTAAAAGTCACAACTCACGACGTTCGTTCTGGAAAAAGAGTCCAATTAATGACATATGTTATTCTTCTAAATGTATATAGAAAGACTTTCTATACAGGAATTCATCTAGAGTGTCTACCAATTATAAAAATCATATATAAAATTTAAATCCGTATAAAATATGTATACAGAGATAGAAAGTTCCTACAGATGTTCACAACATATCAGCCTAATACTTTTGGCATAAAAGAAATCACATAAGCCTATGCTGCTTGCATCCAATTTTATTGAGTAATGTATTCTACTTTCTATAAACACTATACTCTGACAATCACACTCATGCACCAATGTGATAAGCAGTTTCCTTAACCCTCAAACAAAAACAAGAAAAAAAAGAATTGCAAGTTTGGTTATTATAATAGTTGATCTATCTTTGACTTGATAGGTAGCGTGGTTTGATCATCTACTAATCCTGAAGACATGAGCTGCTCAAGCTCGCTCAAACGATCTCTGATTTCGGGAATTCGGATATTAATATCAGCAACCTCTTGTTCTTTCCGAGCCAATGTTTCCAACTCTGATTCTAGCTGTTCTTTCAATGATTCCATTTCACGATCATAGTTAGCCTTTTCCATTTCCATATCCTGATGGTGACTAATCAATTCAATATTTTCAACAATTTCATCGAGTGTGTTACGCAACCATGCTACACGAAGATGAGCAGATTCAACGTCCTTAACAATATCCAACAATTCACTCACTTTGGACTTACTTATTGAATCAGAAGAAGATTGTAATTCTTGGACCACAAAGCATACACACTCCATGTAATATGACCTCATTACAACTGATTCCAAATCACAGCTTGCCCCTATATCACCATACTTGTCAAGTATTGTTTGTAGGATGGAACCAAAACTTTCTTTGACATTGTATTTTCCAATTGAAACACGGGATTCAGATACAACACTGACACTATCTGCCTCTCCTTCGCTACTAGTATCTATTTCTTTGTTGTGGAGAGGAAGGGGATTGCCAGAGAAACTAAAATCTTTGGAACCACCTTCACCAGTTTCATCAGAATTGGTTATTGGAACGATTTCATGAGAAGCAGCGACTTTGACCTCTTTATTTGTTTCAGTTTTATTGGGGAGGACCTCAGTAGCACCATTCTTAACTTGATCTGTAGGCTGTTAAAAAGAAACAATAGTGTTTAAATATTAGCAAAAAAGGTTGTCTAAAGAGCATGAGAGAAAATAGAGGGACAATACCATAACATCTGGGATGTGTAATTGAGAAGAAATTGGGCCAGAAGAAGGAATGATCTCATTGTTTTTGTTCTGAGAATAATTTGGTTTTGTTGATGAAGTATTGGTTGCCACAACTTTTGTTGGTGGAACACTGTGAAGAATAGGAGGTTGTGGCTTCTTCCTATGATCAATCATGGAATGAGGAGTGGCACCTGCAATTTGATCATAGTATGAATGTAATGACACAATGAGTGCAGGAGATATAAATGTGTTGGCAAAGAAAACTAATCCATTCTAATGAAATGGTCAAACAAAATGGCCATGTGCATACTTATCGTGAAAACGAGTCTCTTTCTAAACAAAATTAATAGTATATATTTACAGCTGCTAAATCTTTTGCTGCTTATAGTGGAATTTAAGAATGATAGAGAGAGGAGGAACCTGAATTGTTGCAATTGGCATCACACTTATGATAAGGATTGGATGATTTAGGACAAGAAGAAGAAGAAGCATAAGTACGTCTTTCACCTCCATTAATCACCTTTCTATTATTACTTGCAGTAGCAGCAGCAGCAGCATGATGTGGTTTGGTTCCCTTTGTCTTTTGGGAGCAAGCTTGAGTGCATTGATGGTAAGGATTTGAAGCATTTGCACAGCTACCGTTGCTACTAGACATCATCATCGCCTGTGTGTGTTCAATGTAAAAACATTAAATTAACATCAAAATAAATAGATAATACCCAATTTTGTCCAACAAATACAAAACAATCAAATACTGGTAGTTGAAAAGCAAATAAACTTACATTCATAAGAATTAATTAGCTAGGATTAGGATAATTATCAAGTGGTACAAGAAGAATGAGAAATATTGAAAGGGAAGAACCGTCCATTTATTGACTCCTCCTGGTGGCGGGTCTCATAACTATTACGTTGACCATATAGAATTTCCATCATCACGACCATTGACAAATTTTGATTTTTGAATAAATTCAATTTTCTATTAAATCATCATATACGTATACACTCCGTCAAAGGTCTTGTCTTCTAGACACTCACCTCGCGTGGACCATTTTTTTTTATTTCTAGTCTAAACTAGATATTCTACAAAAAATAGGCAGAGATTATTAAATGAAAATATAAGCAACCAACATGACAAACATGTACAATGACAAAAATACGTCTATAAAAGAAGATTAAAATAGATGTCCATGACGTTGTGTGAATAGAATTATCTCTGGTAGATTTTTTTTTTAAGAAAAACAAAAAAAAAATGGTTAAAACTTTAAGCAAGTGAATAAACTTATATGATCAAAATAGATATGTATAGTAACAATTTTTCTCACGAGCTTCTAGCTCTTTTTGCTATCTTATATTGGTTATTTATAACATTTTAAGTAGTTTATGACTATTTGGTAAAACTGATCTATAAACTAGCATATCTAACCGATCATTGAAAATATAATTGATAGTTGATATCTTATGTGTTATTAATTATCCCTATAAATTCATATGTTTTAAGGTATCCACTATTTTTTTAATCAAAGACATGAAAATATTTTGGTTCATTCCTTGCAACATGCATCTGCACTTCTTTGCGGTGACACTGCGATAAGGAGAAGGAAAAACTAATTTGTGTCTATGTCAAAAAGAACTACTGCATCGTTGCGAACAACAATTTCCAAGCACCTTCCTACAAAAGATATTCATTCACGTTGAAAACAAAACAAAACGTGCGTCCATTCCATTCCTACATTTGTTTTCGTTTATCTATTCTCGTTTGACAAGCTTCGAGTACCCCATTATTTGGCCATTCCAAACATGTGCTAACTTTATAAGACTATTATTTTTTAAAAATTTGTTGACATAATTCTTTTTTCTATTTTGCTTTGTCATTTTCTCCCTCTCCCTCTATCTTCACATTATTTTTGAAATGCAAGTGAATTTCAATCACAAAGTGTTGGGACTCATGAATTTCACCAAATAATCAAAGTGAATGTTAGAGACATTGTTAAACAAAAAATATACATAATTAATCATGTATTTGAATTGTGTAAACCATATAATTCTCGGATGAATACAAAAATATGTTGTCTTGAATTTGTCAGAATATCAATGTTCAAATTAACAAGATATTCATTAACTCTCTTAAAAAATAGAATATATTCATTAACCATTTAATATAAGAAATTAATCACATGTGAAATACATAAAAGTATTGTGTAAAAGAAAGTTACGAGTTCAAAAAATACATGATACCATGTAATTCAAATCAAATGTAAAAAGTAAAATACAATGTATCTATTTGTGTCAAAAGAAACTGTCAATAACATTTTTGACAAAAACAAAGAAAATTAATCACATAGATGAGTGAAAAAAAAGAAACCAGAGGGTTAACACAGAAAACAATAATAATGAATTAGAATAAAGAATGTACGAACAGAACAACACCGTTTCATACAAACGAAATTAGTCACGTAAATGAGTGAAGGAAAAGAAAAAAAAGCATCAGAAATCACCTTGCCTTATGGTGGAATGAGATTGTAGGCCAGCTAGGTTGGAAGTACAAATGTTGTTAGCCGATAAAAGATCCAAAATTGACCTAGGCCAACTCACAAATTCCGACAGTTTTTTTTTTTTTGCTGGACTAAACTATATAGTATAATTTTCAGCACTAAAAGTCCCCCGAAAAGTATAATGATAACATAAGTTGATTCAACAGCAAGAATTTATATTCTGGATTCTGGAAACAAATCATGTAAATCGAAACAAGTCTATCCAGGATAATCCATATTATCCAAAAATGATAATCTAAAGTAAACGGTAAGCAACAAAAATTTGAAGATTAAGGAAATTCAAGCTAAACAATGGACTGCATTCCCAACTCAATTTCACTCATCGTCATCCTCATCATCATCTCCGGCTGCAGAATTGAGAGCTTGCAAGCGAGAGACCAACTTTGTCTTCCTTTCCTCATAGGTGAGCTTCTTCAGGTTGTACCTGCTCGGAAGACAAACAATGCATCTTTAGTACAATTTTCACTTATCAAACAAAATTACATGCACTTTAATTATATAATCATAAACGCGGCTGAAACACTACTAATTCAAACAGGGTCATTCCACTTGCCAATCAACAATAGTAAATAGTTACAAACATCCTAATGCAATACCTCTTGTGTTCCTTTGGTGGCTGCTTCTCAGGCTTTTTGATTGAGGGATCTGCACGAATGGCAGCATGAACCTTTTTGTATAGTTCCTCGATTCCATCCGCTTGAATCCCACGCTTGATATATTCACTGAAATGGGTTTGATATTTTTCAGGTTCGTCTTCCATCAATGTCTACAAAAAAACATTAGAAAGCTGATTAAAAAAAAGTCTCAAACTCCACATGAATGCCTTACAAATTAAAAATGAAAATGACTCAATAAATACATTATTTGAACACACCTTCATATAGGCAGCAACATGTCCACCAAAGATGTACTTCCGGTGAACCTCAGCATCAAGCTCTTTTTTCTCCTTGTCAAAACCAGCAAACCTTTTGTCGCTGTGAGGAATATCCAGACCCCCATCCAAAGCTCCCTGCAGCCAATCAAACCCATTTAATATATATCATTGTCAAAAGAATACAGGGCATAGGTGATTGATATTAGCATGAAATACCTTGAGTGCACCAAAGACCCGGTTTCCAGTTGTGGTCTTAACGAGACCGACATCGAGGAGAGCACGGAATGGCCTCCTGGAGTCAGCTGGTTCCACGGAATAATCCTCTCCGGTTGCCTGAGTAATATAACACATTTCAAGAGTTTTAAGAACAGATACAAATGAATAGTATAAAATGATGATGTATGTATACCTCGACATTGCCTTCATACTCGTCATCCATTTCAAGAGTTTTAAGAACTCGGCGAGCCAAAAGGAGACCAGTGCAATATGCTGATAACATTTAAAAAGAATTAAAATAACTACATGGATATGGATTAGAAGGAGGAGGAAAAGAGGCATAATGATAAATACCTGCAGCATAGTTAGTAAGGCCTACATGAAGGCCAAAGTGAGGAAGCTCATGTGCGTAAGCAGCAGCAAGAACAATATCACCAGCAATGGTAGCAGAGACAATTTGACAGACAATGTCTTTGTTTGTCTAGGAGTAATAATATGGTTTTGGTTAGGGATTGAAAATTAAGTATGGAGTGTGGAAAGAGGATAGTTACTTACCAATCGAACAACGTAACGGTATTTGGGAGTGCCGTATTTGTTAGCGTCTTGAGTAATCAAACGAACCCTGGCTCGGTAATCAGTCTTACCCTCTCTTCTTCTCTTGAATTTAACTTGAAATCGTTTGAAGTACGCATTTGACTTCTGAGCCTTCACAAATGCCTGAATCAACAAACATTCATTAATTAGTTAGTTAGTTAATCATCGTCTCAAATCAAAACAAAAGAGGACGGAAATGATTGAAAGAGAGATACGCACCATTCCGAATGGGGATGGGGTGGGGTGATTGGACTGCCCGCCGCACCTTCGACTGGGTTTTGTTTGGTGCGGAGAAAGAAACAGAGAGAGAACAAAACTTCGCCTTCCAGTTAAAAGAGAGTTTTTTTAGGGTTTCTCTTGGGCTGCCTTTGCCTACGGGCCTCATCACTTTCCTCTTTCTATCTAAATTAATTCAAATTAGCACCCCCCCCCCCACACACACACACTCTTTCCATTACTACCTTTTCAAAAATTCACTTTGTTTTGTCTTATAAAAAAACCAAACAATTGTACTCAAATCGTTGATGACTTCACAATTGTATAGAAAAATCTTAATTAAATATTTCTTTGTCATACATTACTTACATTCGGGTCGAACACCGGATACTAGAGTCTCGTTTCTCTAGAAACCGGAATATTAACAATAATCATTTTTTTCAATTACAGGTATTTATTATAGATATTTTTTAAGGGATTTCTATGGATACTTAATTGTTAATTTCATATAACATTGTATACTTTTTGACACTTATTATTAGTTTAAAAACAAGACAAATTAGTTTTTTAATTTATTCAAAAATGAACTCTTCCATGCATCATTACCAGATATTATAGAGGGAATTGACATTCATAAATTAGCATATTCACACTTTGATATTGTGTTTGAACATTGAGTTCATAGTTATTATCTTCTTGAATTGGTAGCACTAAAGATGAAAAAGAAAATTCATCAATAGATTAAACTAAAATTCATTGAAGCAGTATTCTTTGTGAACAAAGCTATGAACTATTGAGCATGTCAACATAAGTTATCTTTATCCAAGATACACAATTATCATTGTCTCTGTTGTTTTCAGTTATTTCCTTATTGTGAATCTCATATTTGATAGCTAATATATATATATAAGAACCGAGTTATTTTATAAAAACAAATATCGTTTCCTAATTAACAAAACTATACTGATATAATAGGTGGTTCATAGTTCGGCTGATAGGTTTGAATTAGTAAGGTCTCTTTCCCTAAAAACCGAGAATTAACACACATAAAACTAATAGAGAAAAAAAACGAAAAACTATGAACAATAGGTTTGTGAAATAAAAAAAAATATAGCATCAAATAATTCTTTCATAAAAAGAAATCTTGAGTGAGTTCATATAACTATTATCATTTGAGTGAGTTTATAGTCTCAACTATTTCGAGTTACCACTTCCTTATCTATCTAAAAAAATCTTAAAGTTTTGTTTTTGACGATTTATTGATTTTAAAATTTTATATTAGGGTGAAGTAATGCTTGTTCTTTGATGGTCATTTCATGGTATAAAGAATAAAAAAGAATTAAAAAGAAAAAAATGACACGGCCTTTGAAGAAAAAGATAAAAAAGAAAAGAAAGAGAGAGAGAGAGAGAGCGTATTCATTTTGACGAGGGGCGCATTAGAAGTAGAAAATGCAAAAATCGTTTCAACCAATAAATTGAAGAAAGCGATTGAGAGAAGATAGATAGATCGATCAATCGATCGAAAACAGCAAATGCGATTTGAGAATTTGTGTTCGTTCTGATTTGATTTGATTTGATTTGAGAGAATCACGTTTACCGGCGGCGGTGCTGCGATGGAGTTGGCACAACTTGAAGCATTATGCGAGAGGCTTTACAATTCACAGGATTCAGTTGAGCGTGCTCACGCTGAGAACACACTGAAATGTTTCTCCATGAACACCGATTACATTTCCCAATGCCAATACATTCTTGATCATGCTTTGACACCTTATGCTTTGATGCTTGCTAGTTCTAGTTTGTTGAAACAAGTCACCGATCATAGTCTTGATTTGAAACTCCGTCTTGATATATGTATGTATATGTATATACATACGCTCTTATCTAATCTAATCTAATCTTTTTTCATTCATCAATTCTTCAATTCTTTTTTGCAATGCATGTTACTTGTTAGGGACATACCTCATCAACTATCTCGCCACTAGAGGCCCTGAGTTACAACCTTTTGTCACTGCTTCTCTTATCCAACTTCTCTGTCGAGTCACCAAATTTGGATGGTTTGATGATGATCGATTCCGCGACCTTGTCAAAGAATCAACCAACTTCTTGAGTCAGGTTCTCATCTTAATTCATTTAAATAAATACAACAAACATTTGTTTCAGCTCGTTTTACATTTTTTCTTCTTCTAATCTATCCAGGCAACTCCCGGCCATTATGCCATTGGTTTGAAGATATTGAATCAGCTTATTTCTGAGATGAATCAGGTTAGCCATTATGTTTGATATCATATTATATTCTCATACAACATTGTATTATACATTTTCGAACCATTATAGTTAAGTGTGAATCAATTCAACAGATCAAAGATTCCTTAACTTAGCTATTGCATATTTTTGTGCAAGTTGTGCTATGCTTTTTCAAACTATGTTCTGTTTGCTAGACTTCTGTGTCCTGTCTCAGGCAAATGCTGGTTTACCTGCAACAAAGCATCGAAGGGTAGCTTGCTCCTTTAGGGACCAATCTCTTTTTCAAATATTTCAGATATCTTTAACATCATTGGGCCAGTTGAAGAATGATGGTAAAATGGCTATACTCATGCTTCATTTTTTTCCCTGTCTCTTTACTACTTTTTAGTGATCATTTGTTTGAAAGTTGTGATTTTGTATTTTGCAGCCATCAGTCAATTGCAAGAACTGGCACTCTCTCTTTCTTTGAAATGTTTATCATTTGATTTTGTGGGGACATCTGTGGATGAAAGTTCAGATGAGTTTGGCACAGTTCAGGTATCTCTTTTTTTAGTTTAATTGATGTTTCGAGGTCCTACCTTATTCCTTCTACACTGGTTCGTTTATTATGCTGTAAATATGGCCGTTTGCAGATTCCATCTCCCTGGAAATCAGTTTTGGAGGACTCTTCAACGTTGCAACTATTTTTTGATTACTATGCCATTACAAAGGCCCCTCTTTCGAAGGAGGTCTGTACGTCATGCATTTGTTTCTTTGATTGTGTTCTTAGTCAGACCTCATATTCAAGTCATGAAAATTGCATTCCGATATAAAATACTATTCACAAATTCATTTACATTTTGCTTTAGAGATAAATTTCTTTTGTTATTGTTTTATGTAGGTCATTTTAGAAAGTTGACTAAATAAGTGTTTAATCGATTCACAACTGGTTAATATATATTCTGAATAACTATTTTCCTTTCCAGGCACTGGAGTGCTTGGTGCGACTAGCGTCTGTAAGACGTTCGTTGTTTACCAATGATGCTGCCCGTTCTAAGTTTTTGGCCCACTTAATGACTGGAACCAAAGCAATCCTGCAAACAGGGCAAGGTATTGTATGCTTGTTACGTCTTTCCTTGTTTTGTATTGTAATGCCTAACCGGAAAAATATTATATTTCGTTATTGCATGTGTAAGCAAAATACATTTATTCCACTTATTTTTTGGTAATATTATGTTATACAATAAAACCCTCTCTCTCTCTCTCTCTTACAGAGATAGACATATTTATATGACAAAATGTAATACAATTGTCCTTTAAGTCTCAAAACGTTCAGGCGTTGCCCCTTTTTTTGAGTTTTCATTTAACTCCGTTAAAAAAAATCTATATGACTGTTATAATGCTGATGCGTCTACAACATTGCTGATGTGGTATGTCAAAATAGGATTTTAGTTAAAAATATTTATTTTTCTGAATAATTTTTTATTAAAAATAAAAAACCTCAAATTAAAATTAATTAGAGTTATTCTCCTTCTTCTTTAATTGAAGAGGAAGCCCTTGAATGGTGGGCATAGGATTGATGTGGGTGAACCCATGGGGTTGGTACTTGCTGGTGTTGGTTGCGTAGTTGAAGATTTGTCACCATTGCGAGAGTCCCTTGAAGGACTCTGCATGGTTGAATCCGTGGGGTGTTACATGCTGGTGTTGGTTGCACGTAATGAACAGCTTGTCTTGGTGATCTAGGTGATGATTGGTCGAAGCTCATGACATCAGAATTAGTTTTTACATGCATATTGAAAATTAAAGGAAAAGCACCCTAACAAATCTTTGCAAGATGCAAAATTCAATGACAACCAGCCAGACGAGAAAAATTTATGCTTTCGCTTCGATTGTTCGTGAGTAGGGATGAAAGTTTGGTATCTCATGCAGTAAATGTAGACTTCAAAGAAAGCTACAAAACGCTTATGTGGGTTTGCCTCAGGGATGTTAACGAATACAATGTTTAGTGTTAGGTTGTGAATTTGGGTGGAAAACATGAAAGAAAGAAACTAAAAAAAGGGCAACGCCATGTGTACATTTTGAAACTTAAAGAACTTAGTCGGAAAAAAACATAAAGAACTAATCCAGTCCAATTAAATCACGTTAAGGACCACATGTGTATTTTACCTATTTATATTCACAGATTAGGCATCAGGGAAATTCATCCCTGCACTCGAGTTGTTCAATTTCTGCCTCATCAACAACCAATCAAGTTGTATTTTATCCTCCAGTGTAGGAAATGAGAGTTCCAACCTAAACTTTGCGATAACAGGTTGTATAGTAACTTATAGAAGCTCTTGTTCAACCTAGGTGGAAGGTCTTGGTTAGGTTCTGTTCATAGCTGAAATTAAACTACATGTGGACCGCCTTTGCAGAAAAATAAACTACATGTGGATCAGTTTTGTTAAATGGTGGCTATGGCATAGCGGATTTTGTATTGTGGGCCATGCAGGCCGCGGCATCCGTTGCATAGATTTTTTGAATAGGGAAAAAACATAGTTGGATCATGCGGCCCAAACCAGTTCCAAGAGGGTGTAAAACCCCAAAATTGAATGCAAAGAACTTTCTTTATTCCTATATGTTTCAAAAATGGCCATCTTTCTTCCTCATGCCGTAGAGTTTCCTTGCACTTCTCGGTTGGCGACTAACACCCTCTGCCATTTATTGTCTTTTGGCGACTACTATCTGTTGGGGACCTTCTCTGGAACTGTCCTTCGGTGTGATTCCATATTCTGATCCGATTTTCTATTTTAATTTTTTTAAAATAAATTCCCCCGTGTGCTGTCCTATTCTTTTAAGCTATTATAAATGACCGGGGATACGGACAATGTAGTTCGTATACTGTAATGTCCCGGATTTTAATCCAAGACATTGTTTAATATTTTTATTTATAGAAAACATGAGGCTATTTTTTTTTTAAATAACCATTAGAAGGAAACTAATAGAAAATTGTTCTTTAAAATTGATTATTTTCAAATGGAAGAAATCCACATCCGGATTTTCTAATGAGTTAGCGCTAAAAGAATAATACACTTAAATCATCACATCTTGAGCTAGCTTTTGGAGTTGTGTTATGAGGCCTAAGCCTAAATTTAAAAAATAACCATCGTCAGTTATTTTGAACATTTATTTTTTTTCTTCTCTATTCTTCCTCCTTTAGTAAATTATATCAGTTATTATTTTTTAATTCTTTTGTGCTCTTTATTTGCTTCTTTTGTATTGTATTGTTTTTTCACTTTTGTTTTTCTAGTACTGTAAATTTTTTAATTCTGTTATTTGTTCATTCCTTTATTTTTTCCTTCTTGATGAAAATTAGGTTTTTAGTGCTTTATGACATCTTGGTTATGAGATTAATGATATTTTCTATTAATTTTATTCTATGATTATGGTTCTCGACGTACATTTTTTGTTTTTCTAATACTGCTATTTGTTTATTCTATTTTATTTCTGTTTTTTTATATCTGTTAATTAATTTTAGTTTTTTTGTTTTTAAATTTTACCACAAAGGCTTTGATGTCTTGTACTTGATCAATATGCATTTGTTTTTGTAGTTTTTGACACTGCGATTATGAGATTAATGATGTTTTCTATCAATTTAGTATATGATTCTCGACTTTAGTTGTTAGATTTTTTGTCTTCTAATTTTTTTCTTCACTTTTTTACATTTGTGTGTGTGTGTGTGTGTGTACATTTATACTTTTATTTTGTTCACTACTATGCTTCCATCATAGGTTGGAATGACATCTCTCTTATATTTCTATGTTGGATTTTGTACTTACTTCCATAATCTGTCATTGATGACACTGTGTGGATGTCTCTCATCAATCACCACACAGGAAACCTATTAGTCGAATTTATGCAATGATACTTTATTTTCTAATAGCATTAAAATGGGACATCCAAAGTAAACCCCTCCTGGTTTAGCAAATTAAAAAATGTCACGGAAATAGAAGTTTAACATAAGAAATATCCTGCGTATATGTTTTCAAGCAATATTTTTTTTTTTAATTTTTATTTCTTTGTTTTTCCTTCTTGTTAGCCATGGATTTATAATTGACTGTTTTGGGGAAGCAGGTCTTGCAGATCATGATAATTACCATGAGTTTTGTCGTCTTCTTGGTCGGTTCAGAGTGAATTACCAGGTAGGTTTTTGTGCAGTTTTACTCCATTTGCAGGATATCTATATTTTGTAATTTTATACAAACATCCCATCATATTTCACACTATTATTGTACAAACATCCAATCATATTTCACCATGATGGATATTTTTTTAGTGTTTTAAAAAGTAATATTATGTTGTGGCTAGATGGTGGTGCAATATAATCGAGCTGTGTAAATCTCGTGTATGGTGTTAGTGTATAGCTATTAAAATATTTTCCTTACTAATTGGTAGCTATGCAATGTGCATAAGCATACATAAGGACATGAGGTTCATGGGGGGGAAGCTAGGTACATTCTTTGGCTTAGAAGGGCAGTGTGCATTGCCCAAATTGACACTTTAAATACTTGCACATATCGCCAATTATTTACTAGTTTTTGTTTGTTTTTCTGATTTGTTAGTTTGCGTAAGCTTGTTATGCATAGACAGTTTTATTGACAAAATTTGGTGCAGTATTAAGTATTTTCATATTCTTTAGTTTAATCCATCTAAATTTGTAAAATAAATGCTGCAGTTGTCTGAGCTTGTCAATGTGGAAGGCTATAGCGATTGGATACGTTTAGTTGCAGAGTTCACTCTTAAATCTTTGCAATCATGGCAGGTAAATTAATGTGTCACTTTTATGAATTTTCCTGATAATACATGATTTATTGTTCAAAAATCACATACTTTGTCTTTTTAAGCCATTTATCTTTGGAATAATGGCACTGCTACACCCACCTTTGAAAACAAAATTCAGGATGCTGATCATCTGAGAATTTCAATAAGATAAATGTCACAAATCATCAAAGTTTTAACTTAGGTTATTCAAGTGACGTGAAATATTGATTAAGTTAATACCTTCATGTCAGTGGGCTAGCAACAGTGTCTACTACCTGTTAGGGCTGTGGTCCAGATTGGTGTCTTCTGTTCCATATTTGAAGGGTGATGCGCCAAGCTTACTGGATGAATATGTTCCTAAGATTACTGAAAGTTTCATCACATCAAGATTCAATTCTGTGCAGGTGTTTCTAATTATCCGCGCATCCTTTACTGATTGCCTGCCTTCCAGGCCGTATGCATTCTGTTTAATACCTCTGTTAATGAGACTACTTTCAAATATAACTGACGTTGTTTTTTACAGGCTGGATTACCTGATGATCTTGAGAACCCCTTAGACAATGCTGAACTTCTTCAGGATCAATTAGACTGCTTTCCATATTTATGCAGATTTCAGGTAATCCTATATATTTTTTGTTATCATTCTTATCTTTTTGATGAAAGAAATAATTAACTGAGAAGGCAAGAAGGATTCCAAAGGAGGATATAAACAAAGCTGCAGAACAAGACAACTAAAATAAACCGGAACTGGAAGTGAAAACTCATTTCCATATTCCGTGCTTGTTTAAAATGCAATAAATAATTGATATAGTTAGTCCTACTTTTTAGGATTAAGCGAATCTGTAGTTATTCCTTTAAATGTACAACTTCCTAGATTGATTGTTAATATTCCTAGAGTATACAACTTCCTAGGTTAGTGCTTATTCATTAAGCTTTAAAAGTATTTATTGTAATACGACTATAAATACAAATTGTGTTATTTAGCTAGACACACAGAAATTACAAAATTCTATTTAGGTGCATATCTGTTAAAACATAAATGATTTAATCTTGGTGGGAGCTGTGGAATGCTATATTGGCTTTTTAAGGAGTTTGTTTCTTTCTATTTTAAGATTTTGTAAAAAAAATGCCTCTAGAGAAGAAACTGTAAAGGAGAGGAAAATCCTCCATAAAGCAAGCAACTTTCTCTCAAAAATCCTTTAAAAATTCAACTCCATAGCAACTAACCACACAATTTTGAACAAGCTTGTGACCTAAAAGAGATTTGATTGTCAGAAATAGACTTCCTAGGATTGGAGTGCATACCAGTTTGGTTAGCATTCCACGCATTGAGGTTTAAAAGGACGTGATATTTAGTTAATGAACTGATGAAAAAGGAAGGGATATTTAGTTAATCAACTGAAGCAATTCTTGGGCACCAAATTACTGCCTTTGCCTCTTGTTTGTGCACGCAGCAAACAAACCGAATAATAATTTATTCTCTTTTCCGTCTTTGATAAAAAAAAAAATCTCATTTTTCTTTCCAATCTACAGAGAAACCCAACTGGAATCTGAAATAAAAATAAGTAGCCAGGTGGATAATGGACAAAAAGTGTGGACGGGTTGACCCCCCAATGAAAAAATGAGTCACCCTTCCGAAAAAAACAGTTTGGGAAATTCATCACAATTGTTTCACAACCCGACACACAAGAACCCGTCTCTTCAGTGCACATTAATATATGCTAGTCTACTGTGTCATTGAGTTTCAAGTCAGACACGACCCACAAATATGAGAATGAGAAATCATTAATTTATGCTGATCTCCCTCAGCAAATTGCAAGCGGGAATTCACAACTTCTACATTGTATCTTAATTTCATGTTCCTTGCAGATATGCAGATTAGTATCTTAATTTTTTGATAAGGCTGTTTGTTTTTCTGTTTTATTTTGCTGTCATGTGCCCCTGTCAAGGAGGATACCTTACTCTATTCTATAGTTGTACTTTCTGTCTTGAAGTTTTTGTTCCAAAATAAAATATCCCTCAATTCATTCTACTCAATAAACCTGCCATCAAACTGAACATAAAATAGTGTATTGGATCTTCCTGGTTTAGACCACTCTGATTTTGAATTCTAAACTTAAGAACCTTTTCAACTAAGGGGTCACCATTAAGAGACAACTTTGATTTAAGTCCTCCAAATTCATACAAAGCTTTTGTTTCTATGGAGGAATGGGGATATCTATTGTTTCTTAAATCGTTTCTATCAAGGGATGCCTTCAAATATTGAAGACTCTTAACTTATTTTGTGTTGCATTTTTTTAACAATTGTGGCTGTTTGACTCCTTTGCATTCATTGTGCAGTATGAAAGCAGTAGTTTATTTATAATAAACATAACAGAGCCTGTCCTGCAAATATACACGGTGTGGTTATAACTTTCACTGATTGCTACCCTTTTATCTTTTTGTACTGATTTGTTGGGAAAGATAAGTTAGTAATTGATGCTTGACTGTTTTCAATGACTGAAATAGGAAAGGGCAAGATTACAGGTTAGTGATAGCAATGACCTTTCCGTGATTGAAGACAAACTCGCTTGGATTGTTCACATTGTTGCAGCAATTCTTAAGATAAAACAATGCACGGGATGTAGGTAAAAACATTTTGGCTCCTACCTATGCATCTATTGGAATGTTGTCGATTGTCAAATAAGTTGAGCAGTGTTCATAAGCATGTCAACCTGTTTTTAATGTTATGTTTCACCATAATATTTCTATATGTAGTGTGGAATCTCAGGAAGTGCTAGATGCCGAAATTTCAGCTCGAGTTCTGCAGTTGATCAATGTAACTGACAGTGGAGTACACAGTCAGGTATAGCGGCACAAACATTAGTTTATATGCTTGGCTTGAGGCTTGGATTATCGTTGTTTACTTTTTTTTTAATAGTTTCAGTCCTTAGGCTTTATATCTGTATCACAACAGACTTTAACTGAAGATATAGTTATAAATTGTTGATTGACCCCCCCACCCCCCACAAAAAAAAACTATAAAAGATAGTGAGATGATACCGAAGGTTTTACTTACTAAATAGTTTCTACTAATCTATACTAAACACTCAATAATACCAACTTACCCAAAGAGTCGAGGGAGGAATTAAATGGTAGGTTGGAGACAAACCCTGGAAGCATATGGCTTTTGCCTGAGTAGAAGCAAGACAGAGTTATAGAATTTCTTTTTAGTGAAAGATGGAGCAATTCTAGCTCAGAGGTGAAAGGTGGAGATCATAGCATACCACAAGTTACACGGTTTAATATCTCAAGTGATGTAAGCTACTGAGTTCAAGCTTAGTGGTTGAAATGGAGGAGGACGTTAGGTGTTTTATTTGATACAAAAATACCACTCAAGTTGAAGGGAAAATTTTATCGGACAGCTGTAAGACCGACGATGTTGTATGGGACAAAGTGTTGGACTGTCAAGAACCAACACGAAAATATATTAAGCTTAGTAGTGATGCGGATGTTTTGTTGAATGTGTGGTAAGACTAGACCGGATAAGATTAGTAACGGCAACATTAGAGAGTTGGGGCAACAACTATAGTAGAAAAGATGGTGGAAACAAGGCTTAGGTGGCTTGGGTGTGTATAGAGAAAACCTGTAGATTCCGTAGTAAGGAGAGAAGATCGGATGGAGGGTAGTCAAATCATTAGAGGCCAAGGAAGACCTAGAAAAACTCTAAGAGAAACTCTTAAGAAAGATCTAGAGATTAATGAGTTAGATAGGAATATGGTATATGATAGAACACTATGGTGTCGATTGATCCATGTAGCTGACCCACCCCACTTAGTGGGATAAGACTTGGTTGTTGCTGTTTTTGTGATAAAAATTATAACCCAGCAAACAGAGATCAAATTCACTGTGAGCTATAAAGAGTGAGGGATGAACACAAACATGAAAAACAAGGAGAACCCTTGAGATGGGATAATAGTTTACTGAGTTGCATGAGCATTCTCCCAGTACAATCAATTATAAATGTACAAGATTTACAATCTGATATTGAAAATTACGTGACTATGGAAACTAAGGAAATTAATTACATGACAGCTAAGATTTACAATTCAATGTTGAAAACTACATAAATAAGGAAACTAAGAAAGTCAGTTATATACATAGTTGGAGAGGATGTGACATCCTTCATCACAAGAAAAAAAGGTGAGTGGCAGAAGAACAAGATAAATCATAAAAATTCAGTATTAATTTGAGATAGTAATGCCCTTATAAAACCCATGGGCTTAACTTCGAAGAGTTTCTTGTAAGTGTATTCTACACTTTTTTTGCCTCTTTCTTTGTACCAAATTTTATGAAATGAAAAAACGGAATTGTCTTCAACTAATGGATGGACATATTTATGCCTCTTCCTTTCTACCAAATGCTTGGTGCATTTTATTCTTTCTATATTATTACTGTTTTTTGTTCTACCTTTTCTGTGGATATCTTATCCTTCCCTAGTTCTACTTTTCTCTCTCATCTTTTGTTATCAATTTTTTGTCCACTGCAGATTAGTTTTATCAATTTCATCCTTAAAAGTTAAGTCGAAACTCCTAGTGTTTTAGTTCTTCCATCCAAACAAACAATTAAACCGAGGGATTTGTGGATTAGACTTGGAGGGAGACAAATATTAGGGATGTGAATGTTAAGTGAACAAATGGATAAAATTAATACATCTTCCAGGGACTAAAGCATGGCTATGTTTTACGATTAAATATAAGATGCTTCTGTGACAAACGAGGTGGACTCTTTTATTGTCTTTTTTTTTGGGTTACCATGATATTGGTACGAAGTTTCCACCATCGCTTAGCAGTAACTAATCTCCGTCGGGGAACCTGTGGGGCACACAAAGTGGGTTCTCCCCTCCCAACCGAATTTTTTCCATATGCATGAGCCAGGAATCGAACCCCTGAACACATGCTTAAGGGGCCCAAGTCCCTTACCATTTGGACCAATCCATTGTTGGTCTCTTTTATTGTCTTATTTTTTAAATTTTAATTCAATTAGTGAAAATTACTCTCTTTTGGGGAACTACCAGACCTAATATTTTTCTATTAATAAGATATAAGAGAACAGAAATCTCATCTTCTCGCAGAATTCTTCTGTTATAATATTTTGCATTTGTATTTTTATCATTTGGATCTAGTTTTTGTTTTTTGAATATCAGAATCTAATTAATGATATGCTTTAGAAGAATATATTGCTTATGCGTTCTTATTATTGGCATTTTGCAGAGATATGGTGAAATAAGCAAACAAAGACTTGATAGGGCAATACTTACTTTTTTTCAGCATTTCCGCAAGTCTTATGTAGGAGATCAGGCAATTCATTCTTCCAAGGTAACATAATGTTTCAATTAGGGTTAATAGGTCTTTACCCCCTGTAATATAGGTCATTTCCGGTTTTCCCCCCTGTAATTTTTTTTTTTTGATTTACCCCCCTGTAAAAAAAAAATTGTTTTGACTTACCCCCTAATAGGCCAAACAAAAACCAATTTTATTTTATTTTTTCAAGAAATTTTCGTTTTTGTTTGGCCTATTAGGGGGGTAA
>Ga0315914_1002754_pt1 | contig 26831 bp, 17 predicted proteins | sample MpolenodulesMG_FD_203920 | JGI IMG/M metagenome (GOLD analysis project Ga0315914, IMG submission 203920) | Medicago polymorpha root nodule microbial communities from Los Angeles, California, United States - elongated nodules | ecosystem: Host-associated > Plants > Roots > Nodule | place: USA...
TTAGTGAGGGAAAACGTGAAATCCCTCTCTAATTCCGTCACTAAATTTTGCGACCAAAGAATTTGTGAGGAATTTCATTTTTTCCGTCACTAATTTCCCTCGCTAATTTTGCTTTTTCTAGTAGTGAATCCTATTTGACTATTTCTCTACCCAAACATAACCATCACCATGATCATGAACTACTTAACTCTATTTTACACTCATCTAAAATGGGTATTAGATATTCTTACATATTATCCCTTCAATAAACTTCATGATTCTAATTTTTCAATAATTGGAGAAATGTACGATATATACAATTATGAACACACCAAGGAAGATGTAGAATGTGTTGTGTGATGATTGGTGGCTACGTTGAGTTCAATATGTGACTTTCATTATTGTTTGTATACATTTAACAAATTTATACAAGATCTCATGATATATATCTGTCATATCAAATTATCGTAGTAAATACATTTAATTTAGTAATAATCAATATTATTTTTTTTTAGGGGAAGAGTAATCATCAATAATTAAAATCTGAGGAAATTACACTCACCTCCTCGGAAGTTTGACTCAGTAGCACTCACTACCCCTCTCAAGTTAAACAATAACCATCCTTATATCTTAAAAATAAAATAGACATTCACTACCCCTCTCAAGTTAAAGGTGTCTATTTTGACAGAAAATTATGATGATAATTTTTTTCACATATTCAAAGTTTCTCTAGGGGTTTCATGAGATCGAATAGCATTAGACCATTGTTTGTAAAAATAAAAGTGGAGAAACTAATGAGTTTTCATTTTTGTATTTTTGATAGACGTTTAGCCCAATGGTAGTTTAGAATTTATAATGATAGAAGGGCAAAGGAAAGGGTTTTAAGGATCTAAGATTCACCGGAATGAAATTTTGATCTGAAGTAATCGAATGCAAAGCTTGTGAAATAATTGCAAACACCTAAAACTTAAAGAAAAATAATTGTGCACTGTGCATGTTTTTCCAGATAACTAAATGTATGGATTGGAAACCCACTTGGGTTAGTCTGGTGGTATTGATTTGCGTCCTGAGAGTGTGCTCCTCAAGGTCTCAGGTTCGATTCTCCCTGGTGCTAATTTGGGCGGGTTAATTTAACATTTTCAAAAAATTGTATGAATTGGAAAGTGAAATTGTAATCTAAAGAAGGTTGTGAGATTATATTTTGCAGCAACCTAATGCTTTGTCGATTGTACAATTATGTTTTCTAAACAAAATATTAAGAAATGGTGATCGACAGCCGAACCTAATTTCTGAATGACAAGCATATGAAAGCTAGAAGGTATGCGTCAAACATATATTTAACGCCGTTACAGCCCAAGGAAGGTTGTTGTTTTTACGAAACTAAAGAGGATGTTTGTGATATTTACCTATACTTGAGGGGAGGTGAGTGTATTTTCCCCTTAAAGTTATCCTAACAATTTATCAAATCAACATCTTTGTTGTTGAGTATATTAAGGAATTTTGACATACTAGTATAAAAAAAGAAAATAAAAGGAGCATGATATTATTGTCCATTGTGACATTCTCTTCCACACATTATCATATGACTATTATTTTTCCTACCTTATTACTTTCTCGTGCGCCCTATTTTTTCTCGAAAAACATTTTGTTCAGATTTTATAATCCAAACCATATTGTAGATATATTCGAATTGTGCAATCTGAAACATAATAAAACCAAGAAAATATGTTGTGATTGATATCAAAGATCTTTGTTGACCGTCGTACATCTTCGCAAAAGCTGCAATGCAATTACAGGAATCGTATGAACGGTCAACAATGACCATGATATCATAAAACACTCCTAACTAAAAATGAGAAGAAAATGTAAGAATGGATGAGAAGTGAAGAAATAATGAATATGTTGAATCATGTAAGACTATTTATAGTATAAACTTATCCTAGACTGTAACTATAGTCAAAGGAAACATTTACAGTGTCTAAACTAACAAAAAATGCATTAAACACACCACAAACCGTCTCAATCTTTGGTGTAACGCAGGTTTAACATTACATGTTTAATAATTTAATAATTCGTTTTTGTCTCTTTATAATTATATTTTCGTAATATTATATGTCAATTTTGTTTAGTAAATCTGGGAAATACAAGTTTTTGGATTATATAAGCTGAAATATTGTTCGGATTATAGAATCTGAACAAAGGGTATTTTGGGAGAAAAATAGGCCGCGTGAAAAACTCATAGGGTGGAAAAAGTAAGAGTGGTTTATGAATATAAACATTGAATTATGATCCATGTGTGCTATTGTGTAAAATATGCTCTTTTTAATTACTAAATTCTCAAGTGTTTAATGTAGACTTTGGAGCATGGATCCTAGTTTAGAGTCACTTGGTTCACATTTCAAAGATCTATACTCGTTTTCATTTTGTACAATGTCAAATTAAAATGTGCAATAATCTACCAGTTCATTTTTTTTATCTTTGAATATATTTTGTTAATTTTTTGATAGTGGTGTCATCTCATGATTCGCCTAAGACATCCAAATTCAAAGGATTGACCTTGTTTATGGTGCTTTGTTTTGTCAAAAAAAGTATTCTTCTTTTTAGAGTATAATTTTTTTTATAGACAAAAATGACAAATAACAATTAAAATTAACACTTATAAGTGAAAAAATTGGAATTCGAATCTCAATCATAGCGTACAATCCAACAATTTCTGCATTTTTATCTATTGAACTAAGACTTATGAACTATTTATAGTTTTTTTTTTCTTCAGGGGAGTTATCTATAGTATATTATTAATTTCTTTTACGTAGAGTATATTATTGATCTTGTTTATACACGAAGAACACATGGTTTATCGCAAGTCAACAACTCTCTAATAAAAATATCACATGTAACATGTTCATATTAATTGTTCAGTATAATATTTATTTAGTCTGTCCAAAAATTAAAAGACTAATATAATACTAGATTATCAAAAAAATACAACTCCAAATTAAAATATCAAAAGTTTTTTAAAACATCAAACAAGACATTTAAAACTATGCACGTTCTTTCATTTTTTTAAATAAGCTGTCTCGATCCTTACTCTATTTTTGTTTATGCTTCCACAGTCTACCCTTAAGTTTATAAATGTCACCCAAAGTTCATACTACTTACTAAGCACAAAATAGAGCATATCCAACTAGCCAAGAATCCTATAATCCTATTTGGCTATTTTTCTATCCCAACATAACCATCATCATGATCATGAACTACTTAATTCTATTTTACACTCATCTAAAATGGGTATTAGATGTTCTTACATATTATCCCTTCTATAAACTTCATGATTCTAATTTTCCAATAATTGGAGACATGTACGATGTTTACAATTATGAACACACCAAGGAAGATGTAGAATGTGTTGTGTGTCTCTGCAAAATAGAAGGAGATGGGATTAGTGTATTGAGATGTGACCATATGTATCACAAGCATTGTTTAGATAAATGGGTTAGTTTCAAGAACAATACTTGTCCTCTTTGTAGAGAATCATTGAGACCAGAAAGAGCCATCATTGAGCATGGAGTAGAAGTTCTTTCATTTGATTTTTGTGCCATCCGTAGTGATAGAGATCGTGATGATTGGTGGCTACGTTAAGTTCAATATGACTTTCATTATTGTTTCTATACATTTAACAAATTTATACAAGATCTCACATGATATATATTTGTCATATCAAAATATTTTAGTAAATGCATTTAATTGAGTAATAATCAATATATTAATTTTTTGAGGGGACAAATAATCAATAATTAAAATCTTCATATCAATTTATCAAAATGGCTTCTTTTTTTCTTTTTTTTGAAAGAAAACCAACTTTTTTTTCGTAAGTAACCAAGTATATTAAGTAATTTTGATAAATCCCACTTTTTTAATATAAAAAATGTTTCGAGGGTCAAATTCATGATACTAGAGGTTGTAATTCGCGTCTTCGTGAGCTTAACTCAGTTGATAGGGACAATGCATAAAATATGAAAGATCCGGGGTTCGAACCCCGGCCACCACCAAAAAAAGAGGTTGTAATTCGCGTTGGATACCACGATTATGGCCATTTTTTTTTTGAAAGAACACTACTTGACCATAAAATTAAGAAAAATCAACTTATCAAACTCTCTAATACTTGGATCATTACTAGTATAAATAAAAAGATAAAAGAGAATGATATATTTTTTTTTAAAACTCAGTGTTCAGCCTAAGAGCCGACTAATCTGAAGGGTTTAATCTCACCGTCTACTTGCAAAAATGAGAATGATTTTTTTTTTTCGACAGGAAAAAAAAGGAGAATGATATTATTGTCCATTCTCTTCCACACATTATCATATTGTTCTACGCACCCGAGTTCTTATCAGCCACACTCTCTAATGGGGCTATGTCTAATAATTAAAAGTGAACCCATTTTAAAGTGGCCACTTAAAGATCTATGTTTTTGGATGTCCAATATTAGAAAGTAGAATAATAAAATATCTTAAAAGCGATTATACTCCCTCCGGTCTTGTATATAAGAAAATGTTCAAAAAAAAATTGGTCCTAATTATAAAAAAATAGTACAAATTTTAAGGTGTAGTTATTGCTTAAAAGACTTTTCTACCCCTTATTTAATGTTTTTGTTTTTAATATTAGTTGATGTAATTAATGCTTCACAGTTTTTTATGGAGGTATATTTGTAAAAATATTCAAAAAGTTACACTAATTAATGATTGCATTGGTTTTGATGTTTTTTGGTTTTTCTTCTTATAATAAGGACCAGAGCGAGTACTTTTTGATAATATAAAATCAGTGATTTTTTAAGAGAATTTTTTTTGTGCCCTCCATGTCTCTCCTCATACACGCTCTGTTTTTTCAATTTTACATTTGTTCGAATTATATATAAGTAAGAATCCTCATTTTCTAAAGTTCGGATTTTTGAACTAAAAACAACCAAAAAACCCAAAATTCGAACCATCATACATTGTTGATGGTACCAGGGCTCATGCACGGTTCAACTATCTGGCGAAGGAGTTCGTGTGCAGGAAACATGTGTATCCGAGCAGTAGGTTGTTGATATAAAGGACCTGTAGCTAAACTGGGACTACGATGTCTGAGTATATCTATTATATTTGGTGACATCATAATCTTTATTGACAAGAGTGTCTAGTATCTTGATGTGACTTATTTGGAGTACTTATGAAACCTCGTGATTGTAGAAAATTTGCATGGGGGCGACTTCCCTGACACACATGTACATGGATCTTAACATTGCATGCGTTTATAATATCAGGAAGCTGGCTGGCTACATGACACTATTTTAGGTATAACAAAAAAATTGTTATTTACGTAAATGTTAAACATGTTATATTGTGTGTTGTTTATTTATTAGTATATGTTGATGGTGGCATGCTTAGTACTTCAGTGGAGTCTGTAACGCCTTATTTCTATTAAAACGATAAAACACGCGAATATTACAAATATTCAAGAAATAGACGTTATGTCTCCAATAGATTTCAAAACAACATGCATATATAAAATTTCTCAAAATGTCGCAGCGGATAAATAACATACATCTCCAAAATATACATGTCATAAACTCATACATACGTTACCATATAAAATCTCCAAATCCCGAAGTATGGATAAAATCTCAACAACACACTCAATCCAAGATAACATAAAGACTAATATCCTAATCAGAGCTTAATCCAAGACTCTAAACAGATAATGAAAGAAGCTCTCGCTATCCTCAAGCACTCACAAGCAAAGCAACTAATCCTACAAACCGTCTATCCATTCATACAAATAGGTAGGCGGTCCACCACAGACCACTGAGGATTAGCTTCACATCATCATGATCAAACATAAGCATTCAAGGATTAATGCATAACACATATACATACTCGACATTCCTAGAATACTATCATCACATATATTACAGCAGTTCAACATTATTCATGTTATCATACTTCTATCATAACACATCAAACATATTCATAACTTAAATCATTATCAAGATTCATCACTTTAACAACATCAATCAATATAAGAATTACTCACCTTATTCCTCATTTAGCATAATTAATCTCAACAAATACAATTCAACATTTCAAAGTTACAAACAAGGAAATTATCGTCACCAAAAAGATCACCCAATCACATACATATAATTCACACTTTATCATTTCACCAAAATAAACATCATCATTTAAAATCACCATGTGTACAAGTATAGCAAAACATCATCAAGTACACAATTCACCAAGTTCACCAATGCACATAAACATTTATGCACATATTCAACTAAATCACATAATTCACCATTGACAACATCCACCAAACACATAAGCAATTATGACTCATGACAAATCATGCAATGCGCCTAGACACGACTCCTATATGCATGCGGTGCCGTCACCAACAACGTCTAGGCCGTCACCCCATGATGCAACAAAAGCATCATATAACCATTGAATACAAAGTATTCAAATCACACCACTAGATATAAATACCCTAAATCACCTCAACTGGATATAAATATCCACGACTTATGATGCATGAACATATGACACACTATGCACATGTTCAACAACAACTCGCCATCATTGGATATAATATCCTACATCACCTTCATTTTGCATACATGCATTCACCAACAATATCACCATCAAAATTAGCATGTATGAATTCACCACCAACAATCAACATTTAACATGTTCAACAAACAACAAAACATAAACATGTTTATCACCAGTCATTCATCAAATAATCATCACCAAAAATAAACATCTTTCATATATGCAAGCACCACAATTATCCTCATCAAATTGCATATAAGAATTCAACAACATAACTCAATACATGCAATCATCACATCCAATTATCAATATTAAGCATGTATAAATTCACCATCAATAATCGACAACCTCATCACTATCAAATTATCATCAAAAGACAATACTTTCAAGAAAGTCGACATTTAAGGAATTTAACAAAAACTAAGCAAACACATTCCATTGCCTCAACAAAACACATGCACTACTCACATATGTTCATAGTAGCTTAGGCATGTGAGCATCCTAGGCAAATTCCAAGAAATCACAAATTCACATCAAGTTCGTCTCATTTTGGTAAAACTCGTACCTTCCGGTTAAATCTCCACAACCAAGTAAATAAGCTCAATTGCCTCAACTATGTATACACGTAAATCACATATGAGTGCAGTAGTGTATACATGTGCGTTTCACCGGCCAAATACGACAAAATCTTAAAATTCACAATGTTCGTCTCACTTTCACAAAAACAACCATTTGACATTTTTCAAAGCAAGACAACTTATTTCAAGTAAATAAACCTTCAATTCAATCCTAATCAATTATATAAGCATGAACATAGGCCACTTACAAATTATCAAGTATTAGTTCAAAGTTTCACCCGCGTTCGTATAAGAAATCCCAAGTTCGTATATCCCACTATTTTTTCCGAAAAACCAAGTTTCACATGATTAAGACCTTACACTAAATATACATGCTTCATCTAAGTCCATATGAATTGTAGACCAACCATGTAATCATATTTGTTTACAAAAGTTCATTTTCCGATTTATTTCCGAAAACGTCACAACTTCAAGTTTCATACCATTTAGAAAATCCATGTTTTGACCAAGTAAAATATGTTCCAATAGTAATATCAATGAAAACAGCTAAAGAACATGTTCAAACAAGTGCATAGGACCCCTACACGCTGACCCCCAAGCACCCGATCACGAAACAACACGAATGTTGTTCTTGTCAGAGCGCCTGGCGCCTAGAGTGCAATGCCTAGCGCTAGCCTCCTGGAAGTGGGCGCTAGCGCCCTACTTCAGGTGCAGCGCCGCAAAATGCACGTTTTCACGTGTTTTGGCCACGGGTTTTCGCCATTTTTCGCTCAAAAACACTTAGTTAGGTTCCTTATTCACCCAAAATGATCAAAGGCTTAACCCAAGGCTCAAACACATAAAATACACTCATTTCTCGACACTTGAACAACTAATGAAAACAATTAAAAGTGATTTTGTCAAAACACCAAAGTTTTAAACAACAACAATTCACTTCTTCCAAAACAACTCCATCAACAACAACAACTCAACTTAATCCACACCCAATCCATGAAATGACGTTAACAACAACACTTAACAACAATCACAAGTCATAATCATGAATTCAACCACAATTCAACAACACAATATCACAATTCATCAATTTGAGCAAAATTCACAAAGTACCCATTTCTATAACACTTGAGCATGCAAATTCAACATAAACAACTTAATTATCATCAAATTCACATACCCAAACATAGTACTAAAATAAGAGCACAAATTTCACCAATTAAATTCACAACAATCACTTTTCACAAATAAGCACTTTTGAATATAAGTAGAAAAGAGATTATAACTTAAAGATTATGATATAACACTATCCCCCTTACCTCAATAGAGTAAAAACCTAGCCTTAACTTCACTTTAGCTCCTTGAATCTCTACCCCCTTCTTGATCTTCAAGCTCTTCTCTTCTAACCCTTTTTCTCTTCCTCTAGCTCTTTCTCTCTACCTCTCTCAAAAGTTATGTGAAATGAATGTGAAACCCTATTTTCTCTAAAGACTAGAGTTTATATAGGCTCCACACTAATGGGCTTAACCCTTAAGATGTCTTAATGGGCTCAAAGCTCTTAATAACTAACTCACAAAGTTTCTACTCACTTACGGTTAAAAATAACGAATAGTCACCGACTCTTAACTAATTACCACAACCGACTAGTAACTTAGTAAAAATAATGGTTCCCACTTGAAACACTAAAAATAATCTTCACAGTGAAATTACTAATTTACCCTTGCTCGCACAATGAGCAAAATACCCTTCCAACACCGGATTCTAATAATCCCAACCAAAATACACACAGAGGCAATTAATCACATATAAACACATATAAAGATGAATTAAAATAAATCTAACGAAAATCGGGTTGTTACAGAGTGAAGCCTAGGGATTATATTGAGTCTAACATGGAGGAGTAACACCCGCGTGCTATGAAGTTTGTACCGGTGAAGGGTCTGTCTATCACAAACTCTTACAAAGCACACCTGGATTATATTATAACTACTGATTGCCACTTCTACTCGTACGCAGAGCACCACTAGAAACACGAGTTCTAGAACATCAACCTTTATGCTGATTGGATCAAATACGGACCTCACATGGTCCTATATCTGTCGAAGTGAGTGTTGCTTCAGTTTAGATTTCTTCATACCATTCATAAACATTCAACTTAGTCTGATCCACCTGTGACGACTTGACAACAAGTGTCTGTGGCATATACCAAATTTCTTGATCGTGTTTTGTTTGTTGAAGACTTGGGAGATTATGTGCTGCATGATTTCGAGACAGCATACGGATTTCATATTCGTATAAGCTTCCTAGGCCTGCAAGAAATCCTCCTAGGCCACCTAAGTATAAGGACCTTTATGAGATTGTTGTTTAAGAGGAAGGGAACATGCAACAGGTAGACATGGGTCCATGAATAGGCCACATCAAGGTGGTAGTTGTTGGGATACTGTCAAGTGGACAAGTAGAGTAAGGAGGTGGTAGACATGGGTCCATGAATAGGCCACATCAAGGTGGCAGTCGTTGAGATACTTTCAAGTGGACAAGTAGAGTAAGGAGGTCCAATTTGGCAGGGTCTGGACATTTATAATATGTTTTGATGTGTGCTGCAAGCATGCGTAAATTTGCAACAAAGTGTGTTATTTGTCACAAATACTTAGGATCTTTATGCTGACATATTTCATATTATATAATCTAAACGTATATTTTTAACATTCAAATTGTTAGAAAGTGATCTGATGAAGGATTTAACACAATTCATATTATATAATCCAAAATATTCTAAAAATTAGATCAAACCTTGCAATGTTTAAGTGTTCTCTGAGTATTTAAGGGAGTCTAATTATATAATCCAAAATATTCTAAAAATGCTTCAGATTAATAATCTGAACGAAGATAAAATGAAAAATTTAAAGGGCATGTAAGAGGGTAAAAAAGTATGAAAAGAAATTATCTTTTTTAGAATGTGTATGTCCAAATTCATGTTTGGAGATGGTGAAAGTAATGACTATTACTTTTCTCATCCTATCCATTTCTCGCGCTCCCTGTAAATTTTACAAAAATGCCAATGAGATTTTCGGATTTTAAAATCCCAAATGATTTTTCACTAGTTCGGATTTTATAATCTGAAATATGCTTATGTATAATCAACAATCAGAATCTCTTTCATTTCAGCAATTTTGAATTTTGCTTTTAAAAACAAAAAAAAACAAAGTAAAAAAAAATGCTAAAAACCTGTCAAATCATAAAAATACCACAAAAAATTCTAAAAACCAAATAAAACTATTGCAAATTTTTTCGGATTATTCTGAGAATATGAAAAAATTTTAAAAAAATGAAAAATGGGTCTAAATGATGAAATTTTGGATTTTGAAGGGAGGAGACCCTTAAGAAGTTCCTTTTACGGGAGTCTTGATCCTTGATTTTTTTCCTAACTTTCTGGAAAAGTTTTGGACCAATCCGATCAAGTAGCCCGAAAACCAGATTTTTGACTAAGAACAACTAATAATGGCGCAAAACAAAAGGATAAGAGTCAGGAAGATTAATATTGTCCTTAAAATTACTATCTGTTACAAACATGTTCAGAATTTGTGCTAATACAATTCAGATTATATAATCCAAACTGTTTTTCCCTTGAAAAAAAAGTGTTTAGGGGGTGTCTGAGAAATCAAGGAATGCGCCCTATTTTTTTAGGTTTTCAGATTATAAAATCCGAATTGGTGAAAAACTCATTTTTTTCACCCTATTACCAAGGAAAAACTCAGTTCGAATTTTAAAATCCAAAAATTACAGAGGCATTATTGGAAAAGATAAAGGGCGCGCGAGAATGACATAGGGTGAAAAAAGTAATAGTCCGAAGTAATGTCATTCTAATAGGCTTGAAGTTGAACCCAAAAAGAGATTTTTTTCATATTTTGGGCCTTATTCCTTTCTTGACATGATCCAATATATCACTTAACCAAGAAAATACCCAAAAGGGGGGTAGAAGAGGCAATGGTTCTAGTTTAGCCACACGTCAAAGTCATAGCCTCAGCAACTAAGGATATGAACCTCCAACTTGCCATAACTTTCCATATATGTGAAAAATTATAGGTACCAAATAAAATAAAAAACAATCAAGATAAGGTACTTGTGGAGGACTCGTGGTATAAAGTCCTATGTCACCATACAAAACATAATCCAATGGCTCACATTCACTTATTAGATCCAGCCACAAATGATATGCATTATATTATCATCAACACTTAGCAACCACTCTCCTCAATCACAAAATTCTCTCCACCCCATTTTCTTCTAAGTACCATTGATTAATTCTCAAAATCTCAAAGATATCAAAATGACTTCATTGTTCATGTCATTTACTCCAACAACTACTAGAACTAGAACTAGAGTTTTTGCACCAACTGCAACAAAGGGTACTACAAGTGCACCCATCAAAGAAGAGAAAGGTTTTCTTGATTGGATTCTTGGAGGAATGCAGAAGGAAGACCAGTTTTTTGAGACTGATCCTATCCTCAAGAAGGTGGAGGAGAAGAGTGGAGGAACAGCCAGCAACGGTCGCAAGAACACCGTGGTTGTGCCACCACAAAAGAAGAAGGGTGGTGGCTTTGGTGGCTTGTTTGCCAAGTGAAGCAATTAATTTGCCTTCAAGTTTTTTTACATGTTATAAATGTATGCATTGTTGTATTTTCTAGTTGGCTTTCAACATCTTGACCTTATGAATATATAATTTATGTTATTAATAATTATGCTTGATGTTGGTTCATACTTTATATTGTATTTACATTTTACAGAAAAAAAAATCTATTCATTATGGATCAGTTACCAACCAGGTATAATCTGTTTAACAATTTGAATTCTGTATTTTTTTTTTTCATAAGCAAATGTTAGTGGTTAATCTGTTAGCTAGAGAGAATAAACTTAGAGCTTATATCTAGAACTAATGTCTTGACAGGAGTGAGATAAATTTCTAGAAAGAATGTAACTATCATTCTAGGGACTTCCAAATATAATTTTCTGCTTCAAGTTTTAACTCTACCTTCTGCAGTAGAATATTCAAATTAAATTTCAATAGAATCAAGTGAAGAAAATGTGAAAGTCATGGCCTATGCACATGCACTGTTAACTGGTTTTTAATAAAATTTTAATCTAATTAAAGATGCAAATTCAAATGGTTTTTAATAAAATATTGATAATAATTTGGCATATGCACTATTAACTGAAATTTTTCCTCTAATTAAAGATGCAGAAGTTTGCATTCCCGTAGCCAGACTCAAGAATAATTTTATATTAGATCTCTAATGTATCCTCTCAAGCAAGAGGGCTGTTTTGCTGGGTGATCAGCAGGAGTGACATATATGTTGGAGTGTTAAGAAGATCGTAGATTCAACTCTCGACACTAATTAAATAACGAGAAACATTTGTCTTTTAAAACAATTCTTTTGCGGTGGATCGAAGATGGAACTCTTAACCATTTTACTACACATATTTTTTTCGATGTGTCACAGTATGGAACTTAGGTCACCAAGGTTATAGAACAAATTTTCATCCAAGTTATTCTAGGGTAATTGGCATTTTACCACACATCTGATACCATGTTATGGAGAAGCTGTGATATGCTTAAGCAAATGAATGATATTATATGAATATCTCAAACAATGCACACATTATTAGCACTTGATAGCTCATCTTAACAAGATGCAATAAATTATGTTTATATAGCTCTCTTACATGACATAGCACACATGTATGACACATTCAACAATAACCTTATGGTTTCACACCATTGTTATTCAGAAAACCTTATCATATGCAAGATAATACACTCTGATATATAGAAAGCACACCTGAATGGTTCAGATTCTACGAATCAAGCTTTCTTAAAGAAAAACGCATAAACTGATCTTGAGGTGTAACGGTTAAGGAATTTGATCTAGAAAAGGAAGATTGGATGTGGAAGAACTCAATGCAATCCTCAACAGCAGCTGCTCTAAAATAATCAACAGAGACACCTATAGTCTTTGATCTTCCCATGGAAGATGAAACTCGGTTCGAGGATCTTCTCACAGACGACAAGCACATGGCTTTCTTAACTCTTTCTGCAACACCCTTCAGAAACTCAATAGGGGAAAATTCTGACCTCCAAGGAATCCTTATTATGCAGCAGCACTTTCCATGCAAGTTTCTAGCTTCTTTCTTCCTTATGTTCTTTTTCCATGGCATGCTTGTTTTCTCAAAGAAGTAGTTTGTGCTATTCATTGTGTTTCTCGTTTATTTTCTTTTTTGCATAGTGATAGTATTATATAAAATGAAGGTAGTCAAAGCATTAGAGAACCATTTTGTCATGTTATGTGGCAAAAGGTAAAAGGAATTGTAGTAGGTAAGACCCAACATAACAGTTGTTAGAATAGTTAGTAAATTTTCTTTCCTATAAATGAGACATTAGTGTTTAGGTAAATTGGTCCTTGAAATTGTAAGCATCTTTGTTATTTGTGAATTGGAAAATACATCCTCAAAATTGTTAAATGTTATCTGAAATACTCTCTCACTTAAATTTTATCGTTTGAGACTAATTTGCATATAAAAATTATCTCTCATCATGTCAATTATTTAGGGATTAATTTGCCTATGTAATATGATATTTAGATCATTTAAGTAGACATTTAAGAGACACATTTGGTCTCTCGTATGATGACATTGGTGTAGGATCAACAGATAAGGATCACAAATGGTTAACAAAAAAAATTGAAAGATCGCATAATCAGTTAATGTGTCACATCACAATCTCTAACGGCAAAAGCTAAAAGAGAGACTATTTTGATTAGTACTTCGTAATTTCATAGGTGCAGTTGTCAATTTACAAAAATCATGGACTATTTTAATCAATGCTAACATTTTCGAGGATCAACTTATTTATTCACTCAACGAAAACATTTTTCATTGTGTATGATATTTTTTGCAGGAAAGAAACTATAGATGATCTCCATTAGACCCTCAATTAGGAAACATGTGTTTCTTGTGAGTTTTTGTTTGTCATGAAAGAGGTGTATAGAAGGTACAAAGACTAGTGCCAAAATGGTTGGTTAAGGATGGTGAGAAATGATGAATATTCTGAAAAGAGAACACAAATGAGAAGAGAAACTTGTTCTATTATTTCCTATTTCTGCCGCCCATTGACTATGTAGAGAACACTTTAAATGACACTTTACTTAGGGAAAGACAAACCCATCTTAAGGGATTTTGGTTTTCTGATTTGCACTTTCCTGTGGACAAATCAAAAGAGAAAACCCTTCACTTATATAAATGATATGGCTACAAATATAAATAAGATTGGATAGTTGAAAGGGTCGGGAAGATTGGATTAGTTTTCTAATTTTAAACTCTACTCCTTTTTGTCCATTACGTGTCAAGTCAATGGTAAGTGCTTGACCTTGTAATCTCGGGGAATAAAGTTCATATCCTATTGAGAACAATTGTAAAAGGTTATCATCGTCATTTAAATTACTAATAATTTCTCCTTCCCAATATCTTTTTTATAAGAGCAATGCTATACAACCCGAACAAATTGACTACGAACAAATCACAAAGCTTATGTGTTTGGAGGTGATTTGGTGTAATCCCGTTTTTGGTGGAATAAAACATGTTGTGGTGTTTATTTATTTTTTTGTTATGCCTATCGTGAATTTGTCGCTATGATTTTCTCGGAACGTGTAGCATTTTCCTTTTTAAATAACTCTAGATCTCCTGATTAGTATTTTCTCGTGCTCACCAAGTGCGTTGTCCTATGCTAGTTATATCAAAAAAATTATTTTTTAATAATTTGCTTTCGAATTTATATGTTTGCGTTGAAATTGAAATTGGCAGATTTATATAAGAAATTAAGTTCTGCCATATTGAGTTCGTTGTAACCTATTAACCATATTTGTTCCGACTTAGACTCCAATCTTTCACCTTCCAGAGAGTTGGGTGAAAACAATGGCTTACAAAAGCCGAAATAATTCTCATGTGCTGCAAGGCCTAGATTTACCTAGACGGTCGCAGAGGTTCCAAGCTGCAGGACTCTGCAGCCGCTCAAACTATACCTCGACAGTTGAATAATGACCGATATATAATGATGATGCTAATGCATCTTATTGCTAAGAATTGATAAAGACGGTACCAAACATGATGATACTAATGTAATTTACTGCTGAGAATTGGATTACACAACAAAAGTAGAATAAAAGATGGAGTTCTTAAATGTTATTCAAAAACTAAACTTTGCATTATTCTATAGCTTGAAAATACTTCACCATCCAGACAGACAAGTTGTGTAGCTAGCTCCAAATTCTCTCAAATTGTTTGCCCCATTTATATAGTCCTGTAAAAATCAATGTTGAATAAGATAATTTCATATCAGCTGACAGTAATCTAGATAAAGTCAACTGATAAGTGATAAGCAAACACTTTCATGAAATAGTAGCGATGAATTAAGGTGTGTTCTAATGCATAAATTCTGTTGTTATCGAGGGAATAAAATTTACTTTCACAACTAGTCTTTTTACAAAAAAGGTTATATAATATACTAAGCCTTACCCTTCCTTAGAACTTAAGTAAGATTCTGGCAAGTAAATCTCTCCACCAACTTCACCATGTTGTTCTCCACTGATCCTAGATCAGTTGACAGCAAGTGGACAATGTTAGCAAATTCGAGAAACTCAGAGACAAGGTAAAACCGGTCCACATTCCAAAACCTGTCCTTATTAATCTAACATTAGTCACGAAAAATTTACACCACAAACGCGAGATATAAAGCAAATGCCACAGAAAGAAAATAATAAACTTAATTTTCATACCTATCCTTGGACTTATATTTTGCGGACCACTAGTGTCATAGCTATCAAAGTGTGATTCATCACCAGACAGGTGAACTCGTCGAAATGGAACTTTGATCACATGACCACTTTCCTCATGAACGACTTCCCTGAAAACATGATGATATATTAATAACAGCGCGCATATAGCAAGTTTGGTAATAACAGGCACAGAAAGTCAAACAATTTGTAATCAAATTCCATTGTTATTAAAAAGTATGTATATAATGAAAACAAAGTTTACCTGGATTCTTTTGTGCTCTTTGGAAAGCACTCTTCAAAGGAAGGAAGTGAAAGAAATTCAGGAGAAGCAGGGTCAACAGTGTGCTTCTTTGGTTTGGTTTTGTCTGCATTAGTAGTTGGAGGATCGAATGCCAATGTGGCTCTAGGTACCAAAGCAATGGAAGATGGAGCTAGTTCCTTCCTCCAAGCATTTGAAGTGCGTGCAACAACGTCAAACCGAGGCAAGAACACAGAATTCGGGAACTTTGATTGAGAAGCATGGTTGCCATTCTTGAAAACAACTGATGTCGCATTGGCATGCACAGACGCCATTTTGATGCAGAACTACAAAAAGTCAAGTTTTCCATGTCAAATTTTCAAACAACTGGGATGGCATGCATATAAAATGTGTATATATATGATATATGTATGCACAGATATTAATAGATTCTATACCAAGAAATTAATTTAAAATACAAACTCTAGAGTTCACAAATCACTTGGCTAATCAATTTTGTGCTTTTGATATAAAAAATCCATATCAAAACCCCTAACAATGATCTTAGTTAGTTTTCATCATACTTATTCAATTGGAAAATTTAATGTAATCGGTGTCGGGTGTCCAACAATGTCAAGTGTTAGATATTAGACACACATTCAATCTAAAGTGTCGGTGATACATAGTTTCTTCCTGAAACAAATTGGAATGGTTCAAAACTAGAATGGAAAAACAGAGGCACTCTCTTATGAAACACTCACTTCTGATTTCTAATGCTTGAATAATGAACAAAGTGAATTTTGATCTCCTATTTATAAGAGTATGAAAACTAAAAGGATTACATGCAACCAACCAAGTGTAAAGAGGAACACATGCAACAAGTCATGTGTGATGAGAAATACATGCAACAAACCAAGTGTTGTTCATGCAATAAATAAAGTGTCAAGATAATTACATGCAACATGTCAAATGTCATTCATGCAACAGACGAAGTGTCAAGAGGAGTAAATGCAACAAACCAAGTGTTATTCATGCAATAAACCAAGTGTTAAGAGGAATGCAAACAACAAGCCAAGTGTTACCCATGCAATAAATCAAGTGTCAAGAGTAATTAATGCATGCAACAAGCTAAGTGTTATCCATGCAATAAACCAAGTGTCATGAGGAATACATGCAACAAGCCAAGTGTCTCGAGGAATACATGCAGCTAGTCAAGTGTTATCACTGCAATAACCCAGGTGTGATGAGGAATACATGCAACAAGTCAAGTGTTATTCATGAATAAATCAAGTGCCAAGAGGAATACATGCAACAAGTCAAATGTTATTCGTGCAACAAACTATGTGACAAGAGGAATACATGCAGCAAACCAAGTGTTATTCATGCAATAAACTAAGTGTCAAGAGGAATGCGAGCAACAAGCCAAATGTTACGTACCCATGCAATAAGCTAATTGTCAAGAGTAATGTATGCAACAAGATAAGTGTTACCCATGCAATAAACCAAGTGTCATGACTTATGAGGAATAAATGCAACAAGTTCGGTGTCAAGAGGAATGCATGCATAAAGCCAAGTGTTATCCATGCAATAACCCAAGTGTCATGACTCATGAGGAATACATGCTACATGCCAATTGTCAAGTGGAATACATGAAGCAGCCAACTGTTACCCGTGTAATAACCCAAGTGTCATGAGGAATGCGTGCAACAAACCAAGTGTTATTTATACAACAAACCAAGTGTTATTCATACAGTAAACCAAGTGCACATCTTGCAACAAAGTTAGATATAGTGCATGCAACAATGCAATATTCAAGTGCGGATCCTACAAAGGTTTGGTCTTCGATCATTATTTGGGCTTCTATCATTTGGATCAATATTTAGGCCTATGTTGTTCTCCCCGGGTTGGAATGTGGGCGTGGAATTTCGTATTTCTAGGTTTTTGGACATCATGAACATGATGGCAATGTCTATTTTTGCCAATTCGGACGAAAAATGGAGTGTTCTATATTAAAGGAGGTCCAAGGGTTTGGGTAGATCATTGTAAGGTTTAGGAGGCTCTCGGATTCATTGACCCATCGAATTGATTGACCAAGCGTGGTTTTCTTGTAGGGTTGGAGTTGGAGGGGCTACATCAAGAATTGTTGAAGGATTGGTGTTCTTGGTTGAAGTTGCATATCTCAAGGAACAATGTTGATGTACACATTTTATCGAACATTTCATAGTTAGGAGTCAACAAAATCCTTAATCCTTTGGAAGATGATTTTTTTTCTACCCCTTAACTCTTTAGTTTCTATTTTTTGATTGAGTCAATTTTGGGTTTGAAAATTGCTATGCTTGCATCAAAAGGGGATTCATATGATCCTTTTTCTAAATCACGCAATTGAATTAATTTGTGTTTTTGTTTTTTTCTGTTGATAATTTGACTTACATATAAACTAGAGTTTTAACAAGTTAAGTGCTTTTCTTTGTCAAAAAAAAAGTTAAGCGCTTTTCAAAATAAGTGAGTACTTATTTTAGTTTATTGTGCAATAACTTTAAATTAAGTGATGTTTAAATTGAAACTGAGTTAGGCATAATCACATGGACTAATGTGATTTTGGTAAAAGTAAAAAAATAATGTTTGGAGCTTCAAAATCAAGGTATTCCATAATTTTGTCAAATTCACTGTCAATCCAGTTGTACACTAGTTGGAGTCGGATACATTCTCAAGCAAAATGGTCAGCTTAAAAACATCCAAACTTGATGCTTGTCATGAGATCCTTGTTGAAAATAACACACTTCATATTTGCATAGCACACATATACGACACATTAATGGAAAAGTAACCTTCTAGTGTTACACCATTGTTGTTATTCAGTAATTCTAACCACTTTCAATAGGATAAACCCTGATATATGCAAGCACACATGAATGGTCGATGGTTCAAATTCTATTAATCAAACTTTCTAAAAGAAAAATGCGTAAACTCTTCTCGAGGCGTAATGGTTAAAGAATTTGATCTAGAAAAGGAAGATTGGATGTGGAAGAACTCAATGCAATCCTCAACAGCAGCTGTCCTAAAATAATCAACAGAGACACCTATAGTCTTTGATCTCCCCATGGAAGACGACGAAACTCGGTTTGAAGATCTTCTCACAGATGACAAGCACATAGCTTTTGTTACTCTTTCTGCCACACCCTTCAGAAACTCAATAGGGAAAAATTCAAACCTCCAAGGTATCCTTATTATGCAGCATTTCCCATGCAAGTTCCTTGCTGCTCTCTTCCTAGTGTTCTTTTTCCATGACATGCTAGTTTTCTCAAAGAAGTAGCTTGTGCAACTCATTTGTTTCGCTTTTATCTTCATTTTGCATGATGATTGTGTTATATACAATGGAGGTAATGAAAAGAAGAGGGAATAGTTTGTCATGTTATGTGGTAAATGATAAAAGGAATTGTAGTAGGTAAGACCCAACAACATAGTCGTTAGAATGGTTGGAACTGAGGAAATAGGAAGGTTCTGATTTAGTTAGCCATGTTGATAAATTTTCTTTTTTTGTGCAATGAAACATTTTTCATGGTTGAGACTTGAGAGATTGTGTATGAATTTTTTATGATCTTTATTAGACCCTTAACTAGGAAACAAGTACGTGTGTGTTTTTCTTGTGAGTTTTTGTTTGTCATGAAAGAGGTATGTAGAAGGTACAATGACCAGTGCCAAAAAGGTGGGTTAAGGATGGTAAGAAAAGAGGAATATGTAACTAGTGAAAAGGAAACAGAAATGAGAAGAGAACTTTGTTAATACTTCACTTGAACGAATAGGTTAGGAGACATTTAGACGCCTCAGCGGTTGGATTAATCTAACGATGGATATATAATACTATCTCCATAAATATAATACTATCTTTAAACCAAAAAGATAATGTGAGCTATATTTTATTAGACATGTAAGATTAAAATAATGCATGGACTTGATGAGTTTGGACTGTGTGCTGCCACAATCGTTAGATTGCACGCAGTCAACCACATCGATGACCGTTTGATCAATATTGAACGATCAATATTTCAAACTCGTATTTTAACCCAAATGATTTGGGTTAAATCCATACTTCACATAGTTTCGTCAGTGAAAACTTCACCTTTCATGACCATGAGACATTTAGTATAATTTATGATGTATTATAAGACCTTCATTCTATATATTAACAATAGGAAACTAATAATTCAGATCATGCAGTATATTCTTCAAGTTCAGCTACTTTCCAACCGTGAACTATTGGCACGACCAACATGCTGTAGCCGCTTCTGCAACTAGTATATAACACATATTTCCTGCAGAAATATAACAAAAACGAAAAAAATAATGCACGCTCCCTACGCAGGCATCACCCTGATCAGGTTCGAAGGGACTGTCTCAGCCCGAACTGCTAGCATGCTAGCTTAATAGCCAGAGCTCATGCAGATACAGGCACCCCTGGTGCATCTCACGAGTTAATAACTTCCCAAAAGATAAAGATTGTAACAAACAAGATGATTTGATAGTAATGCAATTTATTGCTGAGAATTGGATAACACAACAGAAGTAGAATAAAGATGAAGTTCTTAAAAGTTGTTCACAAACTAAACTTTGTATTATTCCATAGCCTGAAAATACATCACCATCCTGGCGGGCCAGTTGTGTATCTAGCTCCAAGTTCTCTCGAAGGATTTGCACCATTTATATAGCCCTGCAAAAAAAGTACTTGGATTATGATATGTGAAGTAATCAATCAAAGGGACCACGTGATTTGTATAATAATGTGGATTATGATTTATGAAATATTCTATATGAAGTTTTCTACTCAATAATAGTTTTCTTATTAGCATCTTTATATACTTGATTCACAACTTATTGTTTTAATCTATATTAAGTGAAAATGCAAGGCTTATCAAATTTTTTATACAATATACTAAGCCTTACCCTTCCTTAGCACTTATGTAAGATTCTGGCAAGTAAATCTCTCCGCCAGCTTCACCATGTTGTTCTCCACTAATCGTTTTCTTCGCAGCAAGAAATTCTGCACTCATAGCATTCATTCCTTGCTTCAAAGCTTCCTCAACATCCTCCCCATACCCATGTTTCTCAGCATACTTTCGGACATCCTCAGTTATCTTCATAGAGCAGAATTTAGGGCCACACATCGAGCAGAAATGTGCCACCTTTGCACCTTCTGACGGCAATGTCTCATCGTGGAAGGACATGGCTGTCATCGGATCCAATGACAAAGCAAACTGGTCCATCCACCGGAATTCAAATCTTGCCTTGCTTAAGGCATCGTCCCATTCTTGAGCGTGTGGATGTTGTTTGGCTAAATCAGCAGCATGAGCAGCAATCTTGTAAGCTATAACTCCAGCCTTCACATCATCTCTGTTTGGCAACCCGAGATGTTCTTTTGGAGTCACATAACAGAGAAGAGCAGTACCAAGTGCACCGATATTTGCAGCACCAATAGCAGAGGTGATGTGATCGTAACCAGGGGCAATATCGGTTGTTAAAGGACCAAGAGTGTAGAAAGGTGCTTCATTACACCATTCTAGCTGTTTTTGCATGTTTTCAGGAATCTTGTGCATTGGAACATGTCCTGGTCCTTCATTCATCACCTGTAAAGTAGCTCAAAGTAAACAAAAAGAAATCATGGTCTCCAGAAATATATTTACGGTAGTTAACAAATCAGCTGATGATAGTCGAAATATATTAGGATATCATATGAAAACATTTTATAGCTTAATATGAAAATAATTTGACTTTATTTTATCTTTTGTTATAGAAAATTTTATATACAAGAACTTATATGGTAAGTGCTTAAGTAATTAAGTTGTTTATTTAAACAAGACTAAATAGAGAAGATCACCATATAACAAAATCTAGTTAAAACCATGGTGCACTATTTTAGTATGACTATAACAACTGGATTCAGCAGCAGTGGTGAATTCAAAAGCGGCTACCTAAGTCAATAATACTAAAAAATATGACTAGAATTGTCGCAATAAAGTCCTTGTTATTCATACTACATAATCAAGAATGAAAAGAAATGCGGAAAATGGATATGTACATATTAGGTCAATATCAAAGTTGAAGTTGAGGTGATATTAGTTTATATTGCCAAAATATATTCAGTATAAAGCTATAAAGTTTGATAATATATATATCACCTGTACATCCTTTTCCCATGCTCTACGAGTGAGTTCTCCTTGTGTCAAAAGCTCGGCAAATTGAGCTGTGTCATTTGCATCATAAATGGATCCAGGTCTTAAACCATCACCAATGGATAGTGCCACATCATACTGATTGCAGATGTCGAGTATGTCATCCCAGTGCTCATAAGCGAAATTCTCTTTGTGGTAAGCTAAGCACCACTTTGCATGAATCGATCCTCCTCTCGAAACTATTCCGGTCATACGCTTTGCAGTTAAAGGAATATACCTAAGAAGTACTCCAGCATGGATGGTGAAGTAATCAACACCTTGTTCAGCTTGTTCAATCAAGGTATCCCTGAAAACCTCCCAGGTAAGATCTTCTGCAATTCCGTTAACTTTCTCAAGTGCTTGATAAATAGGTACAGTCCCAACTGGTACGGCAGAGTTGCGCAAGATCCACTCTCGAGTTTCATGGATGTGGCGACCAGTTGAGAGATCCATGACTGTATCAGCTCCCCACATGGTTGCCCATTGAACCTTGTAAACTTCCTCTTCTATAGAGCTTACAACTGCAGAATTTCCAATATTTGCATTTACTTTCACCAAAAAGTTCCTTCCGACTATCGTCGGCTCTAACTCCAAGTGCTTCTTGTTGGAAGGGATAATAGCTCGTCCACGAGCAACTTCTGACCTCACAAACTCTGGGTTGAGCTTCTCACGAGTCGCGCAATAAAGCATCTCCTCGGTAATGATTCCCTGCTTAGCATAGTACATCTGAGTGAATCTTGGAGCACCGATTTTTTCTCTCCTATCAATCCAGTCTTTGCGCAATTTTGGGAGTCCTAATTGAAATACATGAAAACGAAACCAACTAAATTAATTAAATTTTCTAAAGACTTAATGTTAGTATACATTAGCAACCAATCTAAGATTCATATATCATATTACTACATGATATTCCATGCTAAGTTCAGGAAAAACAAATGTGGATAAATAAAAACATGTAAAATTGGAAATGCTCAGTTGGCCAAGTTTCACTGTTAATATATATTGCAAAAATACGAAGTATGATGCTTCAAATTTGATACAACAATGGTTTACAGAAATTAAGAGTTTGGTCAATCGAGAACACGTGGACAATCGTAGCAAATTGAAGAAACTCAGAGACAAGGTAAAACCTGTCCTTACTAGTCTAACATTATTCACACAAAAACATACCAGAGACTCAAGATATAAAGAAAATGCCATGGCGAAAATAAAAACATGATTTTCATACCTATCCTTGGATTTATATTTTGGGGACCACTGGTATCATAGTTATCAAAGTGTGATTCATCACCGGACAAGTGAACTCGTCGAAATGGAACTTTCAGCACATGACCACTTTCTTCATGAACGACTTCCCTGGAAACATGATGATATATTAATTACAGCGCTCACATAGTAAGTTTGCTAACAAAAGGCACAGAAAGTCAAACGATTTGTAAATCGAAGCCTATTGATATTGAAAAGTATGTATTTAATGAAAACAAAGTATACCTGGATTCTTTTGTGCTCTTCGGAAAGCACTCTTCGAAGGAAGGAAGAGGAAGAAAATCAGGAGAAGCAGGGTCAACAGTGTGCTTCTTTTGTTTGGTTTTGTCTGCATTAGTTGTTGGAGGATCGAATGTCAATGTGGCTCTAGGTACCAAAGCCATGGAAGATGGAGCTAGTTCCTTTTTCCAAGCATTTGAAGCGCGTCCAACAACGTCAAACCGAGGCAAAAATGAAGAATTCAGGAACTTTGATTGAGAAGCATGGTTGCCATTCTTGCAAACAACTGATGTCACATTAGCATGCACCGACGCCATCTCGACGCAGAACTACAAAATTCAATTTTGAATATCAAATTTTTAAACAACTGGCATGCATATAAAAAGTGTAAATATATGTTATCAATATACATTAATATGAATAGATTCTGTGTCCAAAAAATTAATTTCAAATACAAACTCTAGAGTTCACAAATTACTTAGAAAATCAACTTAATGCTCCTGATAAAATAAAATTCATATCAAAACCCCTAAGAATGATTCTCACTTTTCATCATATTTATTCAATTGAAACAGTTAAACGTAACCAAATGTGTCAGTGTCAGTCAGTGTTGTATCGATGTTGACACTGACAGGTGTCGAGACATCAAACACGCCTTCCAGCTGAAGTGTTGGTGCTATAGAGTTTGTACATATAACAAAATGGAAGCAAGATAGGATTGTCTTTAGATCCACACATCATTGTCAATTTCCCAATTCTCAATTATGCTTTTTAAACGACAAAAAAGATTATTTAAAACTAAATAAAAATACCCAAAAATATCCAGACACAAATTCACAAGGGGTTGTTGAGTGAAGATTCCTTCATCTCAAAAAAGCAGAACAAGACAAAAACATAAACTTTCAAACAACATCTTCCATGCCCCTTTTACAAAAAAGATATTATGACAACCAAACAAGTCATATTGAGATGCAAAAGTTATCAAAAGAACATCCTCATATTTAAAAAAATATATAATAATTAAATTAATTAAGTTAAAAATAAAAATGACCCCTTAAGTGGAATCACCTACAAAAGTTTACAACACCATAACTATTGTAAATAAATCAATTAGATTTAAATTTTTCTTAGGGCATGTTTGAATTGAGGATGAGTTTAACATAGTCACAATCAGATACCATAATTTTGACAAAATATAGATTTAGAACATCAATAAAATCACTATTTATTTCATCAAACTCAGCATGAATCCAAACATGCAAGCTTATAATTTGTGTCTCTAATTATTAAATTACACTATTTAATTTATATGCTTTCTCTTTTGCATGTATAAATCAATTAAAGTGAGACGATATTTTCCATGCAAGCTCAATTTCTCCCTATCTCACTGCTCTAAAATGCAATAAAAAACCAAGAATAAGGTTATAAAAAAAAATCAAATCAAAGACACATCAAACTTGTCAAACAAAAAAACATGATCATATATGTCAGATGAAAATGAAGTGGTCTGTAACAAACGAGAGAGAGAGAGAGAGAGAGAGAGAGAGAGAGAGAGAGAGAGAGAGAGACCTGAGAAGCTGGTCTTATCTGCAGAAATGAAATGGCCAGTGATTGAGAGAGGGAGTGAACGGTTCAACACTAACGTTGGAGAGTGTCGTGTATTTATATAGAAGAAAGAGAAACACACACAAAAAGTGGCACGGGACAAATAAGACATGACGTGGTTCTTGTGATTCTTACTACATTTTTTACTACAAACTTCCATTCATTGCAATTTTCATGTGCTCAAAGGGTAACTCTTTTTTGTTGTTGTCTTTACTCAAAGGGTAAGTACCAGTATCTATCTATGTACTGTTTTTTAGGATAAATTATGTACGTACTTCTATAGTAAAATTTACTTAAAATAAAATATTAAATTATCTTGTTATCAAGCGCTTTTAAGGTTAGTGACGAAGCCACGACAAAAATTTAATCATTTATTTTTAAGATGATGTCCTCACTTTTTGTAGTGATTCTATTCAAGATGCTCAAACCATTTACGGAGTGCTTAATTCTTATGAGTCTATTTCCGGTGAACTTATCAACTTGGATAAATCAAAAATCTCTTTCAGCCAAAATGTACTTGATCGTAAAATTTTGTTCTAAGGTTGGATGCAAATTAAGGTTGTTGAGTGTCGCTCGAAGTATCTGGGGATACCAAGTTTTGTTGGTAGGTCTAAGCAACAAGCTTTCAATTTTGTCGAAGATAGGGGATACCAAGTTTTATTTGCTTGCAATTTCTTATGTAAATCCCTATAAATGTGTTGCAAAATTTTTTTTGTCCAAACTTTATAATAAAATAATCCTGGCTCTGCCACTGGCAGTTACAAGTAGAGTAAACCCGATTAACAAAGAAAATCGTAGTTTTTCTTCATTATGTTTGGATTTTCAATTTTTTGGTACGATCAATTTTTCATTTTCTTCCAAAGTAATTATCGTATTTGATGTAATGGTTCTTCTTTAATAGTTTTAAAATCTTAGTCTTTAAATATGTATATCAATTTCATAAAACAAAACTCAATTATGTGGAGAAGTTCCTGAAGTAACATTTTCAAATTAAAGATTTTGGCTTCTTAAAAAAAAAAAAAAATCAAATTAAAGATCTTGATCACTTACATTATTTTGGGAATTTAGATAGCTTCATCCCTCAAAGGCATTACTTTGCCTTAGAGCTTGTAGATGACTATGCATTACTTTGGCCCCGTTTGGATTGGCTTATTTTGAGCTTATGTGGGCTTATCTACTCCCATAAGCTTTTTTAAAGGTGTTTGGATAAATAAATAAAAATAGCTTATCATAGTTTCATAAGCTGCTTATGCCATATTTTAATAAGCCTAAATTTTCAGCTTACCCTCTGGCTTAACAAGGAGCTTATGAATTTATGTAACCTCCTTCGATTC
>Ga0315914_1002755_pt1 | contig 26826 bp, 13 predicted proteins | sample MpolenodulesMG_FD_203920 | JGI IMG/M metagenome (GOLD analysis project Ga0315914, IMG submission 203920) | Medicago polymorpha root nodule microbial communities from Los Angeles, California, United States - elongated nodules | ecosystem: Host-associated > Plants > Roots > Nodule | place: USA...
TATTGTGAATACCTCTGATTGTATATCAAGTATTCAAAACCTTATTCAATTATTTGTAATTGTTAAGAGAAGTCTCTTGGAGTTGTCCTTGAGCATAGAAGTCTCATTCTTGTGTGATTGAGCATAGGAGTCTCTTGGAGCTGTCCTTGAGCATAGAAGTCTCATTCTTGTGTGATTGAGCATAGAAGTCTCTTGGAGTTGCCCTTGAGCATAGAAGTCTCATTCTTGTGTGATTGAGCATAGAAGTCTCTTGGAGTTGTCCTTGAGCATTGAGAAGTCTCTTTCTTGTGTGATTGAGCAACTTGTAATCCGACATTACATTTCAGTGGAACTCTCCTTGGTAGTGCAGGGGGGACAAGACTACTTCCGATTTGTGGAAGGAACCTGTATAATTGCTTGTGTTCTTTCTTTCTCTGTTCTCTTACTTATTATCCGCTGCACTAAGACTCTGAACTCACTCAGACTCTGAACTATTTCAGACTCTGAACCTGGGAACAGTTCTTCATAATGTAAGGAAGAAAAGTTTTTGAAAACACAATTCAACCCCCCCTTCTTGTGGTTTTTCTCACCTTCAGAACTATCTATTCTAAGGACTTTATTAACATTACTATAAATATAATAAAGATTGTCATATATTTATTCAATAATAAAAGTCATGATACATAAGATAAGTTCAACATAAACAATTGGCCTCTAGAGCTTACACCAACACCTATTACTAGAGACACACACACACACACACACACATATATACATATAAAAAGAAAACTATCTCTTTCGGTTTTATTGGGTTGGTTCTTTCTCTTTCAAAAATACCTTCACTTTTCAATACAAATAACACATGTAATAAATAGATAAGAATAAATTTAAATATTAAAAAATGTAACAAACACAATATTTTTTTTGTTTGTGAATAATGTAATAAACATGATATGAATATATATATATATATATATATATATATGTTTTATTCTTTATCATTTAAAAAACATAACAAAGTAGCTGAGTATATTTATACTTACTTTTTCATTATCTCAATTATACCCTAAACAATTTTTTCTATAATAAAGATTGTTGTCGATGTCTTTAAAAAGAATTTAGATTATATTTTTTTGGTTATATTGTGTCATTAAAGAAAAGAATTTAGATTATATTTTTTTGTTATATTGTTGGTGTCTTTGAAATAGATAATCATAATTAGTTTGATTTGTTATAACTTGAAAGCAACAAACATTTATATTTTTAGTTTTAATCAAAATCAAAATTTCATAAAAAAAATCCCCGTACATAATTTTCACACATTAACGCGATAAAAAGAACGTAGAGACCTGTCTTTTCGCTAGTATATATAACATCACTTTATTATCACATCTCTTATATTTAATACTTTTTTATATGTTTGAGTCATTGTTGGATTTAGGTGAGTATATTTTTACTTAATTTTTCATTATCTCAATTATACCCTTAAACAATTTTTTCTATGATAAAGATTGTTGTCGATGTCATTAAAAAAGAGAATTTAGATTATATTTTTTTTGTTATATTGTTGGTGTATTTGACATAGATAATCATAATTAGTTTGATTTGTTATAACTTGAAAGTAACAAACATTTATATTTTTAGTTTTAATCAAAATCAAAATTTCATAAAAAAAATCACCGTACATAACTTTCAAACATTAGCGCGATAAAAAGAACGTAAAGACCCGTCTTTCCGCTAATATATATAACATCACTTTATTATCACATCTCTTATATTTAATACTCCATCCGTTCATTGTTAAGTGTCGTTTTAGAAAATTAACACGAAAATAGCAAAGTGTATTTTTGCACATTTTCTTCCTATTATACCCTCAATTTAATCCACCAATATATTCTTATATTCTGGCACACACTTTATCTTTCCAATAAATTTAATTCTCTCGTAACAAAACATTTTTTTTAAAGACCGTAACAAACATTTGTTAGTTATTATCTTTTTCTCCAACTAATTCTTTATTTTTTCTATCAAATCTGTTCTTTTACTTTGCACTTGAAATTTTTAACAATTAATTATCTTATTAATAGTTTTTTTTTTTAAAAAATCTTATTTATAGAATTTTAACTCTTCATAGAATCATTATTATAGGTAACACAATTTTATTTAAATTTGAAGGTAACAAGAAACAAATTTTGTTTTAAAATAAACAAACAAACTTTGTTTAAAAAACAAACTTTAGTTTTTCAAATATATAATATTTATTAGTTTTATTGAAAAAATAAGAGTAACCAAACAAAGAAAAAGACATGAGTAATTGACAAAGGGTATAATTGACAAATCGTACCCTTAAAATACTAAAACGACAGTTAAATAGGAACAAAAAATTCACCCTTAAACGACACTTAAAAAGAAACGGAGGAAGTACTTTTTTATATGTTTGACTCGTTGTTGGATCTATGCTAGACTTTTCCTTACTCATCTTACTATTAATATGTCTATATCTACAAAAGAAAACGATCTCGTTCGGGTTTTTTGGGTTGGTTTTTTCTTTCCAAAAATGACCTTAATTTTTAATATAAATAACACATGTAGCAAATAGATAATAATAAATTTAAATATTAAAAAAATGTAACAAACACGATAAGAATACATATATGTCTGATTTTTTTTATCATTTAAAAAGTGTAATAAACTAGATGAGTATATTTATACTTACTTTTTTATTATCTTAATTATACCCTTAAACAACTTTTTATATAATAAAGATTGTTGTTGGTGTCATTGAAATAGATAATCATGGTTAGATCATCCACAATGGTGGATACTTAACCTATTTAACACCACATTAAATAGGCACCCCCATTGTGGAGTAAAATACATGGGTGTCTATGAAAGCACCCTCTCTCTCTTCATTTTTCGCATGTCCTATTTAATAAATCTTAATAAATTAAATAAATTTTGTTAAAAGGTAATGACATAAAATTATTTGTGGGACCTATTTAATAATTTCTGCTGAGGTGATGAGTTGGAGAAAATTGATGTTTGTTAAGTATTACCATAAAATTAATGATAGAGACCTATATAATTCATTTAAGCACCCAATTTGAGGTGCTCTGTTGTGGATGATCTTAGTTTTTATATGTTTAGTTTTAATCTAAAAAAATAATTTAGATTATGTTTTTTTGTTATATTGTTGGTGTCATTAAAATAGATAATCATGATTAGTTTTTATATTTTTAGTTTTAATCAAAATCAAAATTTCATATAAAAAAACATTACTCATAATTTTTAAACGTTAAAGCAATAAAAAATTCATAATTTTTAAACGTTAGCACGATAAAAAAAATGGAAATACAGTGCCCGTCTTTTCGCCAGTAAAATATAAGCATCTTAGCATTAATTATATATGTTCACATCAATAATATTTTCTACAACATTAAGAGTTTATTTTTATTTGACTTTGGTTGGTATGTACTTTAACCACAGTTGACATTCTAATCCTGAAATTCGTATGCTTTCAATAATTGACCACTTCTATTTAAGTGGAAGAATGTGATACTCATGAGTTTGATTTTTACTGGTAGAAAAATAAAACATAATCAATTGACGATTTTTTTACTAGACTTTGTTCTTGATAGACTATGATGAGTTGTCTTGTTCAATTAATACCACATCAAAGATCATTGTCATTTTTTTCTTCTTCTTTCTAACAAGCTAACAAAATATGAAAATCAATCTAAATAGAGAGCAGTATTCTCTCATCTAATCTTTATTGTTCTCTAACACTATAATCATTTTGTGGGGGCATCGGTCATAGCCATTCAGGTATCAAGCTGAAAACTTTAATTCTCCCCAATTATATGATACTTCATCCGTTTTCATATATAAACTCTTTTATTTTTTTTCTACACATTTTTAAAAAAAAGTTATTAATACAATTAATGTATCTATTTTGTGTGTGAATATTACTAAATTATCATTTGTTTATATGTATATTAAATTGAATTTTCATATTTCAATACAAGTTAGTAGTATTAACTAGATGTATGTTATGCATCTAGTAATTTAAAAATAAATTTATATTTAAAGACATAATTTTGGTCAAATATATGTTAATATATAGAGACGGAGGGAGTAATATATTACGAGCCACAATCTAGTAGTATCTGTTTGATCTTGTTATGCTATGTGGTCTATAGAATTTCAACAAATGTCAAAATTGCACAATTGTCATATCCAGAAAACCAAAACCCAATTAAACCAAAAAAGAATAAATCCAAGAATCAAACGTGTTGTTAGTATTCATTCAATAAAGTATTCTTCTTTTTTGTTTTGGAAATTCTTTGCTATGATTTTCAACTTGATTCCTTGAGCAGCAATGTTATAGCCCAACATGAGAAGTGGGTGGAGGAATCTGTTGATAATGATCATTACCTCTTTGACAGTCCCCCACAGGTCATATTGGTATAGGATATACTTGTTGTTACCCGTGCTTTTAAATAATAAAATATAATATATAATAATGTTCTTACTTTTGCATTAAAAAACAGATTACCATAACAAAAGTTAATGGAGAATGCTTATAGTAATCTTTACGATGTTCTTACCCAAAAGAAAATCTTTTAAGATTTTGATTATGGAATCAAAAGATGCAGATTTATATAAAACACGGAGTATTAACAAATCTCAGATAAATTATTGCATTCTGGTTTTGAGAATACAATAATGTAAGAAAATGGTAATAAGTGTTCTTGAAATATTGTTTAAGCAATTAAAAATAGTAATTTTTACATATAAAATTGTGTAATCACAACTTATGGAATGGTCCTCCATACACTAGTTAAGGAAACTAAGATAGAAATTTTACAATAAAAAATTGTGAAAAACTGAATGTTTATCTTTATAAAAGTAAAAAAAATTATCATTTTTTAATTTAAAAAATCTAGTACTTTTTACTTTGTTAAATAGTGCCCCGAATGCAAGGTTGGTTGTTGATAAAATTACAATGAGACCATAATGGCGACCGCAAATTTAACAAAGTTTTAAGGCTCGTGTTAACTTATGTCTTAGGGCACATACTCCCCCCGTCCCGCAATAGATGACCTATTTGAAAATCTGTAATTTTGACCTAACTTACTTTGACCATATTTTTCTACTAATATACAAAGATAAATAATATCATATAAGATGTCGTTAGATTCGTCTCGATGAGTATTTTCAAAATATCAAATTTTCATAATTTTTTTTAATATATTATTCAAGATATTTAAGCTCAAAATTATGCATTGACATGCGTAATAAGGTCAATTGTGTCAAGTATTATGAAACGGAGGGAGTATTAAACAAACTAAAAAGAACAAATTTGCATTGAAAAACATAATATGTCAACTTTTAAAAAGTTTAATACACAATTTTTAATGCATATATTTCTATAATGAGTTCGTTGATATGTGCCCTTAAAAACACAAGTTAGCGTTTACCAAGTTTTAATCGGTAACTTTTACCAAAATTATTAGACCCAAAGAAAGTGATTTTACCAAATTGAACAAGCATCCAAACACCAACTTAGCACAAAAAATTTAAGCATAAAGAATAGGTGGAGTCCACAATGAATAGCATCAAATGCTTATTGGGACTCGCACTGTTGCTGAATTCCAAGATCCACACCACAACCATCCATTATTATCTCACTCACACTCACCTTTTTATATTTCTTAAATTTATTTTAAAAACAAAACTTTGATTTTCCTTTTTGCCTTTCTCTGCTTCCTTATTGGTAGAGTTGTAACCCATCTCTTGTCTCTCTCTCTCAAGAGAGAGAGAGAAACAGAACAACAACAACAATAACATATGTGTGTGTGTGTCACAAAGCAAAACAAACACAGAAAGTTGCAAACAAATGCCAAATTGTAGTGCAGTAATAGCATTGTATAGTATAGTGATAGAAAGAGAAAAAAGAAACACTCTCTCAGCTCAACAACTTGGTCGGAAAGTTGCAAATAAAAAGGTTTCTCTCTCTTCCCTGTTGTTGTTCTGTTACGACACGTTTGATTTTGCTGTTATTAAGGCTTTTAATATCACTTTCCTTTGCTTTGTAGCATCATAACATAATTGACTCCTTAAAAACATCAAATTTTCATCTTTTTTCTTCCACACTGATTTTTGTTTTTCTGGGTTCTTCTCTTTTTTTTCTAGGCTCTTCCTTTTTGAGCTAAAGTTTGGATTTTTAAGGGTTTTTCATCGTGGGGTTCTGCTAATTTCATCTGGGCCATGACCAAATTCCCTTAATTACCTATGGTTGCTTGAATAGAGTCTAAAGGGTTGATTTTGATATTGATCTTGGTTGGATACACTGAATCAGTGAATTTGTGAAGAATTTTTGCTATTGGTATTGTTATTTTTTGTTTGGAAATGGTGGTTGGTGCTGTTTTTGGATTATAGGAAAATTGTTGATAGAAATAGGAAAAGGTGATAAAGATGGAGGCAGAGTCAAACAGAGGGTTTCATAATGAAGATATAAATTCATCTATGAGTAGACATGCAATATCATTTCAGCATGGTGCTATGAATAATAGCATGTCAGAGATGGTCCCAATGGGTAATTATTTTGGGTTAAGTAGTTCATCTGGGATGGTATATTCTGGAAATTCAACTTTCATGAACAACAACCATGTTGTAAGTCAAGGTGGTGGTGGTAATTCAGCTGGTTCTTCTTCTCTTCTTGTTGATTCAGTTCCAGGGCTTAAGCATGACACAGGGTTGGCTGTTGAATGGTCTCTTGATGAACAGTACAGATTGGAAGAGGGTCTTGCCAAGTAAGTCATTTGTTTTGATTAATTTTATTTATTTATAATTTATTGCTAATTTGACATCTATGTGTTGCCTATGAAGTGCTGAGACGAACGCTGACAAGTCGACACTGATAATAATTCAAGCGTGTATAATTGATTCTAGATAAAAATCAGTTGAAATTTAAGTGTGTGTTTTGCAAGAATAGATTCTATAAAATTGACTCTAGCTAAAAATTAGTTGAATGTAAAGTGATTTATGCCTCAATACCCTCATATAAATGTAAGTTGAACAATAAATTTAAGGCTAAAATTCAATTGTAGCGGCAAAAACTCCAAATACAAGCTTCAAATTAGAATCAATTTTACTTGAAAACATTCAAACATGTCAACAGAATTTTATACCTGTGAAATCAATTTTACCTCCTTAGAAAGTGGAACCAAACATAAACTAAGAAAATAAATTAATTGAATGTAACCACATTTGTTGAATGTGCCGACACCAAACACGCCTTCAATCAGAAGTGTTGGTGCTACAGAGTTTACATTTGTCCACATGGCAACTTATTTTCTGTTTGCTTTCCCATGAAAATAATTTAGGTTCTTTGAATCTGTGGATTAATTATGTTGTCTGTCTGCAAGTCTGATCATGAAGCATGAGACCGACCTGTCTTTTTATCTGGGGACTACATGCAATGTTTTCTTACACTGACCACCTTGTTTTCCAATCAATTCCCACTTAAAAATACTAGTACCTACCAAGTATTGTTTTCTTTGCTTGTATTCAATAATACCATCTTCTTCTAGAGTTACTTATGTTTAAGTAATGGCTCTGCTAAATTTGTTTTTCACAGTATACTTATACGTGCTAAAGCTGATATTTCATGTTTAAGTATTGTTTTTACGGCAGCAATTTGTTTCTCATTCTATAGGCTATATTTCAAGACCTTTTAATTTCATGATTGTTATGTTTTATGACTAGTTATGCCAATGAACCAAGTATCATGAAGTACATCAAAATTGCTGCCGCGTTGCCTGATAAAACTGTTCGCGATGTTGCTTTGAGGTGTAGGTGGTTGACAGTAAGCTCTTTTCCTTTCAACAATTTTCCTATTGTCCATAGTTTAATGCTGTACATGAACGATACCTGTGCTATGTGCATGAATCCATTAAAGTCACTTGAATATGCTGCAAATAACAACTTGAAAGTTGAATATGCATAGTGGAGCTTCCACTTTGAGTCCAGTACAAATTTGAATTCTAAAAGTATTAAAGCCACTTTAATATGTTGCAATTATGTGCTTGCAAATTGAATATGCATAGTGGAACTTCCACTTTATAGTTTCTAAAACATTCACTATTAAATTCTAAAAGTATCAAAGTCACTTTAATATGTTATAAGTTATGGTGATATCAGTGGTTAAAGGCAAGGTTTTAGGTTTTGGTTGTTATCACGGTAACAGTTCTAGCAATTGCAGAAAAATGAAGAAAATAAAGCTGATGGAACTTTCAATTGGGCTAGAATATGGTTGTGGTTGCTACCGCAGCAATATTGTGGCTGCAATCGCCGCTGCAGATCACAACTTGTAATCCTATTTAAAGGTTATGTTTCATCTCATAATCGCATAGACTCTTAATAAAATTAACCAAGATAACCTTGCCTTTTTTCCCCATTTAAAATTGGAAATTTATCAGGGTCCAGTATAACATATTATCCACAAAAATGAAAATTGTGCACTTCATGAACATGATGCATTTTCACTTCTACACTTGTTTTTGGAAGCTTAAAATACCGTTTAAACCATTTTTGCAGAGAAAGCGAAGGAAACCAGATGAACACAGTTTGGGAAAGAAGATCAGTTATAGAAAAGTATGTAAAATTTTGGAAGCTTCTGTACACACTATTTTTCTTATAATGTAGTGTTTGTCGAAGAGTTGTCTGGTTAATCATGATTCTCACTGATTCTCCTCCTGATGTTTTAAGTTGGTTCTGAATTTCAAATATTTCCATAAAAAATTAAATATATTTTACCTCAGTTTTAAGATCTATGAAAAACTCTTTTTAAACACAGTGAGAGATCAACAAGCAAATTCTTACGCAATGTTGTTGATCTGATTGATACTGTTGTATGAAATCATGTGCGTTGAGTCTTCTGGATATGCTTGACTATGTTGTCAAGGATATTGATAATACTCAAATGCTATGTTAATAACAAAATATGCTTATGTTGCATCCCATAAATGGGATTCCAGTTTTGATATATTGAATCAATTAATGTCTTTAGGATCTAATGTTGATTGAAGAACCAGTATTCTAAAGTCATGCTTCTTCAGGATAAGTCGTTGGAGTTAGCATCACAGACAAATTTGCATTCGGCGCTACCCCCAAGCATGGGGTCATATTCTCACATGTCACGCGTTATGGAACAAAGTCAACGGACACTATATGATGGTTAGTATATCCATTTTCTTTAGTTTCTTTTAATTGTACTGTCAAGCTCTCGTCATGTTTGCGACTACATTGTTTCCGATTTTTAAATTTTCTAGTCAGTTAAGACTGAAATTTAGTGTTCTTGACTAGTAGTCTAGGATTGTGTTAGCAAATTTCAAGTGCGTCGTTTTTGTATGTGGAACCAATTTCGCATTTCATTAAATACTTGTGTATGTTCAGGAATTTGTGGGCCGATGAAGCAACTCATGGAGCAGAATGCTCAAGCTTTTAATCAAATCAATACCAATTTATCGACTTACAAGGTGATAAGCTCAACCATCATATGTTTCAGTTATGTTTTTATAAATACTGTTGCAGCTTATAATTTTTCGTCCTTTTACAAACTTGGAACATTTAACCATTTGTAACAACTGATTTAGTGGCTGAAGTATAAATAAACGTGGCGTTTCACCTCTATAGATTGTCTAGTGGATCATTGATTCTTGTCCTGTTCAGGAAAAGTTCAAATTGTTAGACATAGAAGAAAGATATCATATTCACATTGGTTATCACATTAGTCGTGTTGCTGGACTCATGGTCTGAAATTCCATATAAATTAATGATCGTATTGTCTTTGTCTATTTACTCTGATTATAGTATGAAGTATCGCATTGAAATGGTTTCCCATATCAGTAGTTAATTAGGTTCTCTATGCACTTCATTGTACTCTGTATTTATTTATCTAAGTTCTTTCAGTTATGTTGTCATCGTATTATTCTTTTATATATGATTAGTTCTCTGTCTCTAAGCTTTTTGATTATGATCATGTTCTTTGATGAACAGTTGCAGGACAACATCGACCTCTTTTGCCACACAAGGCACAATATCAATTCCATTCTAAACGAGTATGTGGATTTTTAATGAAGTTTACTGTATTTGGTTTTTATGTCTATAAACTTTGTGAAGATCACTAGTTAAGTTTGTGCAGCATGAGTGAGATGCCTGGCATTATGAGCCAAATGCCGCCACTGCCTGTTGCCATTAACGAGGATCTTGCAAGAAGTATTTTGCCTAATAGAACTTAGGTAAGTTCTTGGTCAGACTTAACTTTTATCTTGCATTCTTATTTTGAATCTCTACAATCATGTTTCCACCTGTTTTGTTTTGTGTGTACAAGTGCATTATTTAATGAAATTCGTTGTCCAATTAACAATAGAATAGATTCAGCCAACCACACTATTTAATTGATTCACCTAATTGGTTTGGAAGTTTGAAGGCATCCTTGCTGTCACACCTCTTTATCCTTCCTAATTAGTTGAAATTGGTGAAGTTTTTCAATTTGGAAATGTTCAAGTGCACCCATATTTGGCTGAATGATAGTATGAGCTAATAATCATGGTTTCTATATATTAAGTGTATTTGCCGTCAGCCTGTCGCCACTCACCACTACATAGTCAGAGCATCTTTCTCGACGATGACCTCTCATTAATTCTCAACTTTTTTTAAAATGATTTGCATATTCATTATGCATTTTGGCCATAAATATTGTATCAGACTTTTTTGTCATTTGTAAATAGTTGAATAAAATATCATATACAAATGTTGATTGTTTTATGTATTGCCAATTCAAGCATGCAAAGTGCTGACTTCATCAACATTGCCTTTCACAAATCGATGTGCATCAATCGGTATAGAGGGGTTGGCATCATTCATCATTTGGAAGTCTTGGCTGCAACTGTTTTGGTGCTACATGCAATTGAGGAGTCAGGAAGTTACTCACAAATACATATATCATGACTTTCCAGAGATTCTAATCCATCTTTTGATCTTACAAGTTACTGTTCCATGGTTGATTATTTTAATTTGAAACAAAACTTGGAACTCCTGTTGTATAAATAAATCAATCTTATAGGAAAGCGATTAATATATCAATGGTTTGATCTGAATGCACATTTATAGATATCAGAATATTGATTGGTGTTTTACTACCATGTCATAGGAATAGTTGGAGATGTGTATGAGACTAGTTTGCTGTAAGATGTGAAGGGAACTCATTATGTACATAATTTCTTTGTTATAAATTAAGCTTATCTAAAATAAATAGCAGTTCATTTTGTTTGATGAAATAGCATATCTAATGGTTTATATGACATGTGTACATAAAAATCTATGGTTATGTTGCAATATCAACTGTCAATTGAGATTTGTTCATTTACTCATTATGTACATAATGTCTCTGTTATGAATTTATCTTATCTAAATAAATATTGTCAAAAAAAAGCTTATATAAATAAATAGTAATTCATTTTGAAGGATAATATAACATGGAATAGATTTCCCTCTAATGATTCGAGAATTAGTCTCATAGCGAACTCAAAAGGATGTAAGTTGTGGGCAAATCATAGGTCAAAGACATTAGAGAGAAAAAAATGATATGCTTAATAAGTTACTGATATTAACTGTTAGCCATGTTCTAATTTTGGAGGCTGCTTTCTCCCCTCTTAATATCAGTTTGGAAATATGAAAAGGGGAAGAAAAAAAATTGCAGGTCATGACGCCTACTTTTGAAAACTGTGTGTAATAAGTGAATATGAACTTTCAGAAAACATGCATTGTTTTTTTGTAGGACTGGTGAAGACCAGATACATAGTAGCACTTCTATGTCGGTAAGGTCTAACTCAATTGACAATGACGATATTGTTAAGTTGAATACACACTCAAATTTGAATCCAAAACTTTACGGTTGTATGTGACTATGTGTGAGTTTTAAATAATGTTTATCACTTTGTTTATAGATCCCAAAAAATCAAAAGAAATGGATTATAATTTGCACTTCCGGTTTTTTTTCTAATACAACCAAGGCTTAAACATTTTGTGGTCATGCTAACCAAGTTAGCATTTCCCAATCTATTTTCTCCAAGAAAATTGTTCATTACACTTCAAAAAATGTTCTCCCACACCTTAAAAAGATCAAAATATACCCTCAACGACAATTAACTGCCGTTCGCTCATAAGATAAATGTTAAAGAGCGAACGATAGTTAACTGTCGTTGAGGGTATTGAAGGTATTTTTAGTTGTCGGAGAGCAGTTTTGTTGGTGAGATGAGCAATCATCTTTCTCCAAAATGCCCCTCATAAAGTTTTAACTTGAATATTTTCTCCTTCCCTTTTCCTTTCCCCTTATACAACTCCCTCAGATTAAAATCAAGTCTGCACCCCCACCCTACATCAGTTCTGGTCAAATTGACCGATCCAACAGTGACTTTTGAATGCACATGATATTCTACTGACAATGTCAGTCTCATAATAATGCATTAAAAGGAAACCTTGTAATGGCCTCCAGCTTGACTGAATTGTTTTCAAATGTTGATGAACAAAACCTGAAGAAAATTATATTCAGGCAAAAGAAAAATACTAACAACACATTATCCACCATATTTTATAATATTTGAGAGAGAATTTGTTGAAAATTACATGTTAAAAATGTGTTGTTAATACCAATATTGCTAAAGTAATACAACAGTTTTTAGATTATTGGTAGTACTATTATGTGATCTCATGGCTTCTTAAACTTTCACTCTATTTATTTATTTATTTATTTTTCTAAAGGAGATGATGCCAATACGATAATTACCAATCACAAATATTGTTTATGATTTTTTAGTATGGTTAATTAATTGGTATAAATTAATCGTTTGACTACAGAAATTGATCAACTGGCCTGGCCTGCTTCAACTTTTGACTTATGAGTACGTATAACTTGTCTCCACATGCAAATTCTAGCTGATAAACTGGAAACTTGTCCAATAACAAGTAACTTTTGCATACGTACGTGTTTATTGAACACAAATAATTCAATTATGACTTTTGATATTTGTTGTTATTATTTTGATGCATTTTGAACTTTTGATTAGTTGTACCTAATGTATATGTTATGTATACAATATTTGCATTCAAAGGATGCATAATGAACGAAAATTATTTATCATTAATCAGCCGGGGGAGCAAGTAACCAAAATATTGTCATTTATCAGCCGTTTCTGCAGATACACGTTTATATGAATTGAAGACGAGTTAGAAGAAAATGACATTAAGATAATAACAAATTTTGCAACACATTGAAGACAAAAGAATTTAAAAATTGTAAAGACAGATCAACTACTAAAGGGAATTGCAACTATCTTAGTGCACTTTTGAGGGAATATTCTGTTGGAAAGTCTTGTTTTCTTTCGATACTTCCAAATAGTCAAACCTCAAAAGTGTAAATAAATCAAATATAATATGATGAGGGTCGAATTACATCGGTATAACACTTGAAAGGGCGAGTTTTGTGTGATCGTAAGATTTAGACGCGCTATTTAAATACACGTAGAATTTTTAAAAAAAATAGAGTAATAAAGAATTAAATAATGTGTGTTTCTAGAATATTACATAATGTGTAATTTTATGTGTGTTCAAATAATATTTATTTGGAGTTATGTCTGACTAAATATTTATTCACTTCGATGGTGTCTTATTGCTCAATAATTTTTTTATAATAATAGGTTTTTACAAAATCATTCTTAAATTTAAAATGTATACCATATAGACCAGTTATGTATGAGTGTACATAGAAATAAAACTATTTGATACAGCATTGAGATGTATAATTCCTGAAAAAAAAACATCAAGACATATAAGATTGACGTTGTTTAGTAAAAACGCTTAACATGTTAATTTTGACATGTCTTCAATGACATTTCAAATGATTTCATATTTACTTGAAAATTTATAGAGATAATCTATAAGATATATACTGTCAATAAAACGGATGACCGAGAAAAAAAAAGTTATAAAACGGTGTAAGAATAACGATATTCAAATGTTACACCAATTTTTTTCTCAAAAAAATGTTACACCGGTTTAATTTGATTCATCATCGTATAGAGTAGTAAATGAATTTTAAAATCATGTGATTCTGTCATTATCCTTGATTATAAACTCACACCAATGCTCACTACAAGGATTCTCCCCTGCGTGGAATCATTATTATTATGCATTTTAAAATTTGTAATTAGCAAAGTCAAAAGAGGAAAAAACATGTTTGAAGCCTTTTTCGTTCTTATTTGACAACTTCCCTTGTGTTGGTTACCTTTTCACACTATTTTTAGTATCCATGGTCTGTTGAGAGAGTCCCAAATCAATATACAACTGACATTTGTCATGGTTTGGACAGCCTTGATTGTCCTAAGTGATTGTCCATTTCATGACTTTCTAGGCCACATTATACCTTAGTGCTTCTATTCTTCAAATCCAAACCTTATAAATGCACTCTCAACCTCAATCTCCAACACCTTTCATTCTACTTACCAAGCAAGCTTTAAACACTTCACAGCTAGCTCTCCCTTTTTAACATACACAACAACTAGGTGCAACAATGATTGACTCAAATCCACCACTCTTGAACCATTATGGAGCACTTTTGAGAAATTCAGCTGAACCTCAAAAGGCTAAAAGTTTCAATGGTCAAGATAATACTGTGGTGGAATGTGAGCTACCATTGATAGACCTTAATGGTCTTAAAAGTTGTAATGTAAGAGAAAGATTAGCTTGCACTGCAGCAATATGCAAAGCAGCATCAGAATGGGGATTTTTCCAAGTGATAAACCATGGTATAAACCCTGACTTACTAAGAAATATGAGGGAGGAGCAAATGAAGTTGTTTAGGGTACCCTTTGAGAAGAAGGTCACTTGTGGACTTCTAAACAATCCATATAGGTGGGGGTCACCAGCGGCTACTAGTTCAAGTCACTTTTCATGGTCTGAAGCTTTCCACATTCCTCTCACCATGATTTCAGAAGCAGCTTGTTGGGGTGAATTTAATACTTTAAGGTATATATCTATCTCAGTATTAACACATGAGTTTTGACTAAGTTTACTTCATTGAAATATTTTAATAAAAATTCTACAGCATGAAAACAGAACAAAAACAAAGTCAAATGATGCAGAACAAAGACAGAGACATTTATTTGATGTAACCGATTTTGTCTTGGTGAGGAAGTCAGTCACCATCACCACCCTCTTTGGAGGTGTTATTTTCATTGTTTATTGTTTATAAAACATGTTTGTGTACATTAGGTCCCTTCAGGTGATTGTTTAATCTCAGGATTGAATCCTATCCAAGCCACTTCACTTATATTGACATCATAACCTGATTTATAGGCATGGCACTAACCATGATATAAAACATATTGATTCTATTTTTTTTATTTCTTTCTGAAGAAAATGATACTTGGCCCTCCTAAGACTTCCTAAAACAGATAAACTATATTGTCATTGGTCACTATTCATTCTTTAATTTTTCACTGGACTGGACTCTTAATGGTTTCAACGGTCGCTGCACTATACAGTTGCTGTAGAGGATCCGTGTCCTACAAGATAGACACACACATCTTTTCGAACTACAACGAACATTTTCCTTTTTATTTTGTTAATTGGAGTATGAATTTATGACAGTGTCAACTTTAGGATAACTAAAGTAAGAACCCAGCTGAATAATTATCAACTTCTGGATGACTAAAATGAGAATCAAGCTAAATAATTATGTAGTAATTGTCGCCTCTAAAGTGAGTTTGAGGATTAAAGTAAGATCAAGACATCTTAATCATTAACAAGAAAATGAACTAATATTTCAAGAACCCATAATTTTTATGTATGTAATGTAATATAGACAACTAACATTTTTCATTAACGGTCCTAATTACTTACTTCACACTGAAGAAATATCAAATTATTTGAATATGGAAAAAATGACCACTTGGTAGTTTATTATAGATCTTGACAGGTTGGCTTCTAGAATTTATGCTCAGACAAGCACTGCCTAGTCCTTCTGAGCTAAATTTAGTTGTCTCTAAAACCAACCTGCTTCACTTGACAGAGGACAGTTATGTTGTGCATGCACGATTTCACCCTTAGAAAGAACAGCAAGTTAATTTGTTTCTAACCCTTTCTGCAGAGAAGCAATAAATGAGTTTGCAGCAGCTATGCTAGAAGTCTCTAGGCTACTGGCAGGAATTCTAGCAGAAAACTTGGGCCACCCAACAGATGCAGTTGAAAAACTCTGTGATGCCAGCACATGCTTTCTGAGATTGAATCACTATCCTTCCTGTCCAAAATCTAAGGAAGAAATTTTTGGATTAGTACCTCACACTGACAGTGATTTCCTCACAATCCTTTACCAAGATCAAGTTGGTGGACTCCAACTCATGAAAGATTCCAAATGGGTCGCTGTAAAACCAAATCCAGAGGCTCTTATTGTTAACATTGGAGACCTTTTCCAGGTAAAAGTTGGTCAAAATGTTAGTTGACAAAGTAATTAGACACTATAGATAAAATTAAGTGACAATTAATTCACCATGAATGTATCATTTCTAACATCTACAACCACTAATGGAGGAAGTAAATTGTAGTGCTAAAAATAATATGATGCATGCAGCATGCCAACCTTCAAAGGAATCTATTTAAACTATTCATTAAGAAAATGAATATATTTAAATTAACAACCAACATGATGCATGCATCATGCCATTTTTTTCCCAAAGGAATGTGTTTTGCATGCAAATGAGACAACGAAACAAGATTCCATCCTTATAAGTCAATAAAGTGGTTATTTGTATCATCCTTCAACTAGAACTATGGTTCTTTTCATTGACTACAAATGTCAAAAGTCAGCCCCCTTTTTCAGTCATTAGCATTACAAAAATGATCAGTAAAGTGATGATCAAAGTAACTGCAGCAGCATTCAATTATTGACTCAACCACATAACCAGAGATGCATGTATCATCACATCATTTTGTACTAAAACAATCCTTTGACTACAGAAATAATTTAAAACTAGCCTGTTACGTTTGCCAAATTACTACCAATGGTTCATTCGCTAACAAGTTCTTTCCTTTTGGAAAATCACAGGCCTGGAGTAATGATGAGTACAAAAGCGTAGAGCATAAGGTCGTTGCAAATGACAAAGTGGAAAGATACTCCATTGCATACTTCCTATGTCCTTCTTACGCTACTATGATAAGTGGCTGCAAAGAACCTTCTACATATAAGAATTTCACCTTTGGAGAATATCGACATCAAATTCAAGAAGATGTCAAGAAAATAGGACACAAAGTAGGACTGTCAAAATTTCTACGTAAAGACACATACACAACGACCATGGCTTAGTTCAACTGGAGCAACTAATAGTTAACACTATAATGATATTCTTTATTTCTGAAGAAAGTTTTTTTCAGTTCAGATATAATATGTAAAAGTCACTCAGATTATATGTAAGAGTAATGAGAATAAGAGATAAACAACAAAAAAGATGGGGTTTACAATGCACCCACTCAGCAGCACCAGAATTTAAACCCCTACCCCAGTGGAGCTTTCTCCTTTCCTTTTTTTACTACTATTATGATTTTAGCTTTTAATGGTAAAAAATATTGTTAAACAACTACCAATGTACGTTCTACCAAAGTACCAATTACTGATGATCACATAAGGTTCCTCAAAACAGGCAGATTTTTCATAAGATTCCCCAAAACAGGAATTTTTTATACCAAAGGCCATACAAAATTCCGGTACCTGAAGGCCTGGTTGATCATGCTACGCAAGGGCAGAGGAGGTAAAGCTGGTAGATATGAAGTAAAAATGCACAAAGGGAAGGAAGGAGAATAAGCTATCCTTCTAGAAAGTTACTATAAAGAACATGCATTTATTCAAACAAATACACCAAAGCAAATGAGCTATCTAGTCCCTCTTCACGCACATTAATGAAATCCGTGTAGAAACACAAGTCCTGAGCACCATATAAAAAGGGTGTGACTGTGAAATCATTTCTGAGAAACATGGCCAAGATTTAAAAAACACATTCACATTTCATAAAATATTGTATGTTTATTATCCTTCATTTTGATAGGGACTTGGGTGCTATGGGGTACCCAAAGTCCCACATCGATTAGGGATGCTCATTGGAGTATTTAAGTGGTTCAATTCAGCACCCTGATAGCTAGCTTTTAAGGGAGGGTTCGCCGACTGCTTAGATACTTGTCAATTGGTACTAGAGCTGGTTGTCGGCAGCTCGGAAAGGGTTACCTACGGATTGGCTGACCAGAAAGGCTGATTAAAGTGTCTTTGGGTGCCAACCGCTGGGATGTCGGCTCTCAGGGGCAGTGCTATGATAGGGACTTGATTATAACGTGGTGCCCAGAGTTCCACATCGCGTAGTACGGGATGCTCAGTGGAGTATTTGAGTGGCTTTGTTCTTCCCCCCTGATAGCTAGCTTTCAAGGTAGGGCTCTCCAAGTGCTTAGATACTTGTCACAGTCATCGTCATTATCAAAGACAAACTGAATCTCTCTGGATATCATGGAGATACAGGAGCTGAGATGTTAAGGTGATTTTTTCTTTCTCTTCTATAGATTATGCGATGAATCTTAAAAAAATATCAATCTTTGATAAAGTTTTTCTATATGATACATCAATGAAATACCCCACCACTGTTGTGTAAAAGATGAGCATTCTCAAGCCTCCCTAGCAATGGGGTGATTTACATCCAATTTTGTCATGTCAGAATTCAAAATCTACAAATAACTAGCACTTCAAGTATAGCAATTTTATTCAGGAATTTTAACCAACTAGGGTGACATTGCAACTATCTACAATAACTCCTTCAAATGCAGCAATTATTGTGTGTCATGCATAACTAATTCCTTTCCTTGCCACGGCATGTACATTTTTGTTGATGAATCAACATATCTTACTCAAGAAAGTAGCCACCTTGTCTTTCGAAGTGTTTTTCTTTACTTATCAAGCGGTCATTTCTCCAACAAGTTCATTTTGACTTTGTCTAGTGAACTTGAAAATGAACTTGTGAGTAATCTCTAAACTTTCTAAGACAAAGTTGCTCTTCTCCAGTTCTCCTCCTTCTCAAAGGTTTCTCAGTAATGGACCCAAGAACACGTCCAACATATCTTGAGCAGGATGGCCTATTTGAGAAGTGCTTGTAGGAATTACCTCCCCAGTTGTTGAAGAATTATATAAAGCTTCCCTTACCGAACAAGACGGTTTTTTGTTCTCACGAAGGGAATCGAGCGTTGTTCCTGCTTCAGCTGTGGCCGGAAATTGCCATTTTGGCTCACATTGTCTACTTGACGTTTCTTGCAGCTCTTTGTCCTCGTAATCTTTGACATACTGCACACATATGACAAAAATGTTCAAGTGGATATGGGGCAAAATCAAAATCTCTATAACATCAGCCATTGTCTTGGGAAGCAATATTTTAAATTCAATGGATCATATGATAATATGATGTATGATGATACAAAGAAATGCTACAGTGACAAACATTTAATTCAGCTTACTCAAGCAAAGTAAAAGCTACCATGGACGCTTGAATTATCAGCTTATCAGAAAAAGAAAATTACCTGTTTTGCAATGGCCATCAAATCTTCACCCGTCAACTCCATATCATCGTCACTAGACATTTGAACTGGATATACATCATCACTACCACCACAGCTAAGATCATCTAAATTTCCGCGTTTCTTTATAGAACGTCTAGGAGCTCTATCCTTCAATTTGATCGCTTGTTTCTTCTTATTTTCATTAACATCATCATCACCCATTTCATTCCGTTGGTCTAAATTTGTTTTTCCCTTAACCCTGCCTTTTGCACTAGAATTCGACTTTCTCTTTATCCTTTCCTTCTTGTGATCAATTTTCTTCCCATCCGCTGCAGTAATAGCTTCATCAACAACATTGCCGGAGTCACTTTCATGGCTTGCATCGACCTTCGGCATCATCCATGATGGACCATAAACGATGCCATCAATGACGCTGACGCTAGCTGGCTTTTTCATCCATGATGGTAACTGGCGTTTTCTTCCCTCAACACAGTTATTCATTCCTATTGATAACATCAATCAAATCAAATTAAAGTTAAGTTACACTCTCAAGTGGAATCATGAAAACAAATAACAATAGTTTTTCAATTACATAACAAAGTTGATTTTTTTTTTTTAAGAATTGGAATGAATAGTTTAATTGGGGTTAAAATTAGGGTTTAAGAGAACAGGGTTAAATTGGTGAAAAGAGATAGCGAATTATGAATTAGCATAGAGAGATTGAGAAAATGAAAATTTGGATTCATACCTGATTCAAAACGCTAATTAAAATTCAGGGTTGAATTCGAATACGAATGATAAGGGAAAAGAAGTGTTAATCGAAATTGAAATTGAAATTATAAGAGTTAAAATGACTAACTTACCCTAACAAGTGGTTCTATCAAAACACGCTCTAAAAATTCAACATTTTCCTTTGCCGCGCGCGACCACGAAACAATGATATGCAATGCAATTGCATCCCTTTCAAAGAACCACCAAAACCTGAAACAATGGAACAAAATTCAATCCATCATAATCACTTCTGGTCTCTACACACTCCAAGACGCTATTTTCGTCGCCAAACTCATCAAATGCGCTCCACTCTCTCAACCTCAAACTACATCTCTTCATCTTCTCCTCAACACAATCCACACTCCAAACACTCGCCTCTTCAACAAACTCATCGCATCTTTCCCTAAAACAACACTTCTTTCTTATGCCAAAATGCGTGAACTGGCTGTTCAACCAGATAAACACACCTTCCCTTTGCTTTTCAAGAGTTTTTCAAAGAATGGTGTACCGAATGATCATGGCCCTTTTATGGTTTATGCTCAAATTTTTAAACTTGGGTTTGAATCTGATTGTTTTGTTTGTAATGGTTTGATATCGGCTTTTGGGTGTTTGGGGTTTATGAAAAGTGCGTGTAAAGTGTTTGATCAAAGTCCTGAAAGGGATATTGTTGCTTGGACTGCTTTGATTAACGGGTATGTGAAAAACGGTGCTCCTAGTGAGGCGCTTAGGTGTTTTGTGGATATGAGATTGAAGGGTGTTGTGATTGATGGTTTCACCGTTGCTAGTGTTTTACGTGCGGCTGCCATGGTGGGTGATGATTGTTTTGGAAAGTGTGTTCATGGGTTTTATGTAGAAACAGGGAGAGTGGTTTTGGATGGTTCTGTTTATTGTGCTCTTGTAGATATGTACTTCAAGTGTGGTTATTATGAAGATGCGTGCAAAGTGTTTGATGAAATGCCTTATAAAGATGTGGTTGCTTGGACTGTGGTTGTGGCTGGTTTTGTGCAATGTAAAAAGTACCAACATGCACTTAATTTTTTCCGGAGAATGCTGTTAGATAATGTTGTGCCGAATGAATTTACGCTGACTAGTGTTCTTAGTGCTTGTGCTCACATGGGGGCATTGGATCAAGGAAGGTTGGTGCATCGATACATAGAGAGTAATGATTTTAATTTGAACGCAGTGCTAGGGACGTCATTGGTAGATATGTATGCAAAATGCGGGTGCGTTGATGAAGCTTTAATGGTATTTGAAAACTTGCAAGTCAAGAATGTGCACACTTGGACGGCAATGATTAATGGGTTGGCTGTGCATGGGGATGCCTTAGGAGCATTGAATGTCTTTTCACGCATGTTGGAAAATGGTCTTCGACCTAATGACGTTACCTTCCTTGGTGTTCTTGGTGCATGTTCTCATGGAGGTTTTGTAGATGAGGGGAAAAGGTTATTTGAAATGATGAGACATACTTATGATTTGAAGCCAAACATGGAGCATTATGGATGCATGGTTGATCTCCTTGGTCGAGCCGGATATTTGAAAGATGCAAAACAAATTATTGATAATATGCCAATGAAGCCTAGCCCTGGTGTCTTGGGAGCTTTATTAGGTGCCTGCGTGAGCCACAAAGATTTCGTAATGGGCGAACATATAGGGAACATTCTGGTTAATCTACAGCAGAACCACAGCACTGGATATGCACTCCTGGCAAACTTGTATTCAACGTGTCAAAACTGGGAAGCAGCAGCGCGTGTCAGGAAGCTCATGAAAGGAATGGAGATTGAAAAGACTCCAGGTTATAGTTGGACAGAAGTGTCCGGCTCAATTCACGAGTTTAAAGCATTTGATCATTCGCATAGGGAATTTTCATTTGTTTATTTGATGTTGGAGAATTTAATATTGCAAATGAAATCGGTCGATCAAGCTCAATGGGACGAAGGCTTTGACCTTGTATCCAGCAGTGATGTGGGTTGAGACTTGAGAATACCACAATGTCTCGAGTGATGTAATATTGCAGCTCTCAGTGCGTGATTGCCTGATTGGGTAGCTGTGAAAGAGTGGTTGATTCAATAAACAATTGGATGGGAGAGCGTGAAGCATGCAGATGGCTTGATGAACTGGAAAGGTAAGTGACTTAGTTTCTAATGATTAAACAGCTTTGCATTACTATGTATTTGAACTAGTTGTTACATCTGAGCAGTTGGCCCAAATTTGCATGAACAGTTAAAAGCAACATAATGATTAATCCACATTAAGTGTCCCTGATCATTTGCATGACCTCTAGTGGAAGAAAAATCTAGAGATTTCGAAGCCAAAAAACCTAAACACCCTTAATACCCAAGGGAGTTAAAATTAAATGTTTGTGTGTGAAATGAAACCTGTATATTCTCTTTTTCATAAAGTCAAACTAGAATAAAATTGTGTTTCCCCAAATACTTCTTCATCCTTTCTTGAGTATTGGTTCCAATAATATCGTTGAACATGCTTTATTAATTATCGCAGTTCAAGTATTTCTTCCGTTTTTTGTTGTGGAAATAACCTGTTTCTGACTTTTCTTTCCCATTCTCATTGGTGTGTGTTTGTGTGTGCATCATGTTGATTTCAGCATATTATAAATGATTGGTATTGGCAAAAGAAATTTCAAGTTTTTCAGTCCAATATTTGAGTTTGAAATGTAGATAACATTAACTAGAGCACAACCACTAGGTTTCAACTTTCTTTGCTGTCCACGTAGGTGCTGTCAGTTCTGACCCCCGTATTATTGGTAATTTGGTATCGACGGGTTAACTAAAAATAACTGTAGTTTTGATGTTACTTTTACGTGCTCAGACTTTTTTTCTTTCAAATATTTGCATTATTCAATCTGGTTTAATATGTCTTACAATACTACCATTGTTAAATGTAGTTCTTCCTCAAATTTTCTAATAGAGAATTTTAAGTTTAAATTGTTCTACAATCTACTCTATAGGCTGATTAATTTGTTCCTTGGATAATATGTAATTAAAACGAGGTCTCTCTGTATTCTCTCCATCTCAGAGAGGTCTAAATTTATAAAACATGTATGCCAGGTCTAAACTGTAAATGGGTTGTGAGAATAAAATGATGAAAGAAAGAGACTAGTAATGATTTCCTTCCTGGTTGGCTTGGATTTAATGAGGTTTTGGAGTATTATGTCTGGTGGACTTGATATGCAGACTATTTGTCGTGTGGCTCCCATATGGCTAGCTGTTAGTGTAATAAGGTCAATTGGTATTAGAGATTTTTACAGTATCTCAGTCAGGCGACTACCAGTTTAACTGTACGATCAGAAAAATATTAAAATAAAAACTACAAAACTGAAGATCAGCCAGGATTTCTAATTTGATCTTGGCAATCGGATTTCTTGTTTAGATCTTACAAGTATGCATGTAGTTCAAATTCTAGTCATTGATTAGCCAAATCATGCATTATGCAAATTGTGTTGTGTTTTTGTGTGTTTGGTTTGGTTTGGTTTTGTCAATTGACCCATCTCAATTTTTTTCATTTTCACCTTGCAGCATGTCTGGACCCTAAGACGGTTATTTTTTAGCAGACTTTTCACCCAGCAGGTATTGACAGCCAGCAAAGTTTATCAAAGATGGATAGAAATATGGGCGAGTTAATTTTTTTAATTTAGTTATAACTACATTCTTATGGTTTGGAAATTGGAAGGTGCAAGTCAGATTGTGGAAGCCATGACCTCATCCCTCATATGCAATAGGTTGTAATTCTTTACTTTCACTTTCAAACGTGCACCTGAAGTGGGAAATAAATTGAACGATGCTTCTAAGTTTGAGTTTGAATTTTTATCATTGTCTAAACTTAAGATGTAAGCATGTGGTCACGAGTTAAACTATAGGTCCTAGCCTCTGTAGTTGATGTTGAGGATACCTAGACAAAACATGTAAATATAGATGAAGTGTAAATTTAGATAGTTATTTTTTATTTTGGTCAAAATAATTATTTTAATATTAATGTTAGGCTTAAATAGTCCATTCGCCCATCTAAGTTCGTGTGTGTTTTTGGTTTTCGTCACTGCATATTTTAGGGACTAAATTCAAAAACAAAAATTACAAGAGGGACTAAACAACAACAAAAAACAAGTTATAATTTTCAGAGATTTCTTTCATCTTCTTCGTCCTCTTCTCATCTTCTTCCATCCTAACCCAAAAATTTCATCCTTCTCAGAAAAATTCCTCCTTCTCGAATCTTAATCTTCAACACTAAACTCATCCTTCACCAAAAAATCACCAAACCCACATTTTCCTTAATCTCTCTATGCGATTTTTCAATCAAAATCAATGACTATTCTCTTAGAAGAATTTTTTTATTGGAAAATGTTGCATCCAACAAAAAAGAATCGGCAAAATTATCCATTATACAAGATTTTGAAGCTATCCAAAAGATATTTGATAATGTCGAGTATATATTCAATGAAAATTCAAATCAAAGAGTAAGTTGTGTGGAATAGTTTTCCTAGACACATCTTCCACGTGTCCACCTGAAGAGAATGTGAAAACAAAAGACACCTAAAGAGGGTCCATGAGACTATTAGTCTAAGGGGCTGTTTGGAACCAGAGAGAGTTGAAGGAAGGAAAGGTGCAAGCAAAGAAAGTTTCTGGATATTCGTGCTTCCGCCGTTTGGTTTGGAAAGAAACAAGGAAGGAAAGATTGTTTTAGATGGGTCCCACAATCAAAATTGGTTCTCTCCAATTTGAAGAGAAAGTTGCAAGAAGCATCCATTTTAACTAAAAGACAAAAACACCCTTCACGTTAATTAGTTGATAGAGGTTTGTTTGTGCTTTATAAAATTGTTGACGGAAACTTAACTACAATAAATACCCATATAAAGTAAATAAATATATGTAATATATATTATTTTTAGATAATTCGTATACGGAAGCTTAATTTTAATTAGGTGTATCTTATATTTTAGAAAGAAAAAAACTATATAGACACATATTTTTATGCAAGGACAACAATGTCATTTATTAAATATAATTCTTTCTTTCCTCTCACTTTCTATCCGCTTTCACTAATTCTAAACGATCAATAAATCATCTCACTTTCTACTCACATTCCCTTTATTTTCTTTCCATTAACAATCTTTCCTCATACTTTCATTCCCTTCACTTTCTTTTTCAAGCCAAACAAAGCTTAAAAGATCAAAGGAGTGTTCACCCTGAGCATGTCTTCGTGATACAATCCGTGCACGACTCCATGCTCACCAAATACATCAATGTAGCCATCTTAATAGAGTGTGCATCATTTTGCTCCCTTACACATTTCTTTGTTATGAGATTGAAGTTTAAACTTACATTTGTTAATTGAGTGGTTGATGTAATGGAAGACAATAATCGTGATTTCTATGTCAAGCTACACTAATTGAAAAGGGTGAGGAATCATGTGATCCAACATCAGTTGGAATATGATGAAAGAACTATAAAACCATAAAGATTATGTTGAACTATATAAGTTGACATATAGGTTAGATGAGATCAAAATTGTTTTATGGCCCACAAAAAGTACTTTTCTCGCACCTTATTCAAAGTTGATGACTTTTCGATGTATGGGGTTTTACTTCGACGGTGATATAATAAGTTTTGGTTTGTTTATCACGTGATGGAGGTCAATCAATTTTCCTCCTCGGGGATACCCACCATATTGCCATCCCATTATCTTCATCGGATTTATGCACAAATGTCACATTATTCAAGTCGCACATTTAGTGGAGATTTTACCGGAAAATGTTTTCAAATGAGATTTTTCACATGTTGAGAGGATGTCTGGGTTTTGTTGTGAAATGTTTAACCATATATAGGAATATTGGTAATGAGGTCAGAATAGATTTAGCTAATGGTGACTAATTGTATTTGACAATATGATATAAACTTGATTTTTGATGATAACATAACTTGACCAATTTTATGTTATGGTTAAGGTGGTTGTGTTCACCACGAACTTGCGGTTAAGATGGTTGTGTTCACTAAGAACTTACTTTTTATTACAAATCTGTAAGACCCCGTATTATTCCCATCCGAGAGCAAATAATTCTTTTGCAAAAAGCAATGGTACCAAATGAATGTTTTCTTCCAAAATATCCAACGAAATATAAGTTGGTGGTGTTTCCCCTCATATGGTAATTGGATGAGTGTCAAGACCAATCGGGGGCGGGGGGAGGGGAGCTTCACACAAACTAACATTTTCCACAATTTTTTTATATACTACACCTAACTATATTAAAATGTTTAGTAGAATATATATTAGGGTCCTTTCAATTAATCCAATTAAAATATTTTTTTACCAAAAAAAAAAAGAACTTTTTTACTAAGTTACTAGATTAATTGGGAACTAATATCATTAGTTTTAAACTATATATTGTGTCAAATTATCTCATATTTCATAAAATATATT
>Ga0315914_1002756_pt1 | contig 26823 bp, 16 predicted proteins | sample MpolenodulesMG_FD_203920 | JGI IMG/M metagenome (GOLD analysis project Ga0315914, IMG submission 203920) | Medicago polymorpha root nodule microbial communities from Los Angeles, California, United States - elongated nodules | ecosystem: Host-associated > Plants > Roots > Nodule | place: USA...
CCTGCTTTACCTGGGTTAGTTAAAGCGCTGCCATCCACATTAAGAACCATTGTATCATTATCACCATGTTGCCAACATACTTCATGAGTGGGCCTAACTAATGCGGTTGAAATAGTATTGTTGAATGTGCTCTGTGAAACTTGCAATTGCGCATAAACTGCAGAAACTGTAGTTGAGACTATCGGTTGGATACCATCAAACACGAACTTGTTACGAGTGCACCATAGGTTCCACATTATGATAGGGGCGATACTCCCTATCGTACTTACTAACATTTGTATGATATCTCCCATATTACTCGAAGGATTATTAGCACACAATGAAGACACGTCGGGGAATCCACATCCAGACCACACTGCAACAGCTCGCGAACAAAGGATGAGGCCATGAGGAATAGATTCATCTTCTACATTACAACATGGACAAGTAGCAGAAACATTCACCCCTCGATGGTGTAGGACATGTTTAGACGGAATAGAATTGTGACAAACCTGCCAAATAAAAAATTGCACACTAGCTGAAAATGGTAACTTCCAAATCCAATTCCATTTCTCCAATGAGACAATATCATCCCTCCGAGATAAGAGCCAGTCGTACGCACTTTTTGCTGTGTATTCTCCATTTAAATTGTCTTTCCACACCCGGGTGTCAGCAATTGTGGAAATTATGGTTGGTTTTAACAATTTCAGGAGATAGGGGAAGATTTAGCTCAGCAATGATGCTTTTACCATCAACCCATAAAAAATAACCTAGACTTTACCAAAATAAGACAAACCGTAACACGTCATAATTTTAAAGAAAATTTCCCTCAGATTTTTGTAGAAGAAACAACAAAATAATTGGATAATTATAAGAAAAAAAGAAGAAAATTTCCCTCAGATTACTATATATTTGTACATGTTGTCACGTCTTCTTGGTTCTTTTATAGCCACAAACGTAGACCGCGTACATTAGCCACCTTTATTTGTTCCTAACTAAACTACGCATCTTGAGCTTCTGAAGACACTACTCTCCACTTGCTTCTTCCTCCAGAAGAAAGTTGAAACCTTTCAAACTTTCTCTGCCACCAAACCTATTTTTTTTCATTTGGGTCTTTCTTTCTCTTTCTCTATCTCTTATGGCGTTTTTGAGACCAACCCTCTCTCAACTTTCCCTTTCACAATCCAATTTTCCCAGAAATTCTTCATGGAATAATCCAACCCAACAATGTTTTTTTCACAAAAGGATCCTAAAGTTTCAAAATTTCAACACTTCCAAGTCTTCCAGGGTCTGTTGTAGTAGTTCTCAAGATGCCAAGAATCAAAACAATGGCAAGTTTCTTTTTCTTTAGAGTAGTGATGGTTTTGCTTTAATATGAATTATTGCTAATTTGAATGATTAAGACTATTAAACTCTGAAAAAAATATATTAGTAAAACTTTGTATTCTAGGCTTTTTTGCATGATGATGGATTTCTTAGCAAACGATTGTCAAAATGAGTTTTTATTTGATGTATTGGTGTTGATTGGCACTTGATGAGTTCATATATTGTTTGGATGGTATTATCAGCTCAAGAGAAAGCACGTAGGTCCTTATAGTTTGGTCCTTCATGTCTTGTTTACTTAGTATGTTTGGCTATGTGTTGACAAAAATTAATTTTGAGTCAATTGATTCTGTAAAATTGATTTTGGCTAGAAGTGAGTTGAAGCAAAGTGATCTATGTTTTCGGATACATTTATGTAAAAGTGAGTTAAACAATATTGTTAAAATCAATTCTAGAATCAAAAGCTTCAATTTCAACTTAAAGTAGAATCAATTCTAGGGGAAAGCAACCAAACATGACAGACTAAATTCTACACTTCTAGAATCAATTTTAGCCCCTCTAAAAGTGAAACCTGGATAAAGTGTATGTTGTTGTGTTTTGGCAAGATAAGTAGATATGTTAGAGAAGTAGCTAAGATTTGAATCGCTCACACAGACACAGACACAACACTTACACATTGACACCTGTAATAATTTGAGAAAGTGAAATAGTTGAATGTGGCCATGTGTTTGCATTGTATCAATGTTGGATATTGACACATGTCCGACACCGAACACACCTTCAATCTGAAATGTCGGTGTTACATGTAGGTGATCAAATAGAATATCGAATAACTAACTTTACCTTTTGGTGGCTTCGCACCACTAATATTGTATTGATTTTCAGGAGAAGAGCCTCCAGAGTCATTATTTATGAAGGAATTGAAGAGGAGAGGTATGAGCCCTACATCATTGCTTGAGGATTACAAGCAAACCAACAATGGAGTTGATGAAGAGGCGTCTGTGAATGAAGAAGATAGAGGTTTCCCAAACAGAAAAACAGTGTCAACCAATGTTGAGAGGGGTCTAGAGAATCAGAGGGAACGGTCTATGGCACTGAACAGTGAAGGTCTTGAGGTTGATCCATTGTTAACTTTTTCCTTCAATAATATATTATCAAAAATCACTGATTTCGTATTTTGTTTACATTGCTCTTTAGAGGTCAATGGGTTGGATCCAAATATGGTTTTTGATAGAACACTATGGCGTCATTCGATCCATGTAGCCGACCCCACTTAGTGGGATAAAGCTTGGTTGTTGTTGTTGCTCTTTAATGTGTTGCATTGTTTGTTCTGCTCTAAGGTTGTTTTGATGCAAAGAAAGAATACTATAATGCTAAATTCTAGCTTTTGCAATTCAAACCACCAAACTTGATTTGGCTGTTTATATTGAAAACTTTGAGACTTAACATCTTGATCTGATGTTTGGAACTTAAAGTTTCTGATGGTTTCTTTAAAGAACTAGTTTGATATTTAAATAATTTTTGAAATAACGTTTGTATGTCAGTTAATCAGTTTTCCGCTGAAGAACTCTGTTCTCATAATTAGAAAGATAAATATGATTTCATGAGTTAAATTCTAATTAACATTTTTTTCTTGTTGATTGCTTTGCATAGATAGTGATTTCAAGTGTTTTACATACTTTCTAAATAAAATGTGTACCTTATCTGTATTGTAGTAAATAGTTTTTTTTTTTAAAACATATTGTAGTAAATAGTTCTTCATGACTTGAGAGAGTGATGCTGTTGAAGTTTTCTATTCTCAATCACTGTCATAGAAATACAACTTACATGCTTCATATGATAGTCATCAGAAATCACTTACCTATTTATCCATTTCAGGGCTTGGTACCTCGAGCTAAACTTCTATTGACACTTGGAGGAACATTCTTCTTGGCATTTGGACCGTTGATCCTCATAACCGTGGCATTTTTTTCCGCTCTTTACTTCGTAAGCTCTTTTTGCTATCAGCTAATGTGATGTGTTCTGTTTTATGACCGTACCGTTTGCATGTTAAGTAATCAGTACACAATTTATGATATGGTAACATGATTTTTCTTTCAACTATAAACTTGTTTATTATTGAAGTGAATAACAATTTGATGGACAAACAGAACCTAACCCACTAAATTGGCAAACTAAGACTTCAGAACATTTAGGTTATATCCTCAGCTTCCTTTAGAAAAAATGTATATTCTAGCTTATGATAGTTGGTCATCATATTAGTTATAGTTCACATGCATTGTTTTAACTTGCGTATCTATATTGATTTTGTCTGTTGTTTGGTGAACTTATAAAAGTTTAATTTAATGTGTATAACTTTTTTTTTTTTTTTTTTGAAAGAGTGTATAACTGTTTTTGTGCATTCAATTCTTGGTAGCAGCTACTTCATTTCATCATGCTGAAGCTCATGATCTTTGCTTTATCTTCCCATCTATCCTTAACAGTAAAAAACAAACTTTACACAACATGAAATATTTTGATTTCACCCTGTTGAAAACTGAAGACTATTTTCTGTTTGCGTCATGTTGGTCTTACACTAAGCTTTGCTTTTGTTCCTCAAGCCTCGTTCATTTTTCACATTGAGTCTGTCTGTGGTTGTATGAAATAGTGGACATGGTTGATGCCTTAATGTAATATAGAATGTTGATGGATTGAATCTGTTTTTGTGGCAGTATTTCGGACCAAGTTTTATCCACGACGGAAGCAAGATGTCAATATCACCTCCGCAATATGTGGACCCTTATGCACTCTTAGAAGATGAAAGGATATCTCAGATAGCTCCTCGGCTAAATTGAAGGCAAAATCACACGTACTTTACTCTTAGGAACCTATAGTCACATATATTGAAATTAAGTTTTACTTGGCTTCTGTTGATTTAGTTCCTTTGTAAAATATCATCCAGGGAGAACTTGTTATCTATCTTGCAGTCATGATTGACACAATTCTTTGCATGTGTTATTTGCATCTTGCATATATGTTGTGTATAGTTTATTTAAATCTAAATGAAAGTCTTGTTAGAAGTAGCATTAGTCTTAATATTTTTATTTTCTAGTTAGAAGTTAATTTTGTCTGGAATAAGTTGCAAATCAAATGAAGTCCCTATACTTGTCAAAAGAAAAAAGTTTTAAACCTTTTCGAGCATACTTATGGAGTATTATTTACTTAGGACTTGTGTGAAAATAGAAGGAGTAATGATTATTCCAAAAAAAAAAGTATACTGGATAGAACATTTTCTAATCCTTTGATTGTAACGTGAACAAATAATAATCTTAATCATAAATATAAAATGTTTTGAATTATATTAATATGCAAATGGCAATGAGTCCGTGAAAGTCTCAACTTTTGATCTTCTTCAAGCTTCTCTAGTGAGTGTGTGGAGAGAAAACCGTCCCAATCTGCTAGGTTTAGTATGCACACTCAAGTCTCCTTGTGGGAAATTCATGGACTCCCTTACCCTTTATGGTAAGTCTTCACAAAGCGTTTCACATCAACCCTATAAAAAATATATACAATACTAATCTTTTTTTAGGTAACAATATACAATGCTAATCCCTTCTTTCAGAAAAAAAATACAATACTAATCTCAGTAAACATGATTATATTATATATTGAGATTAAAAAGGTATATTTTTGTTCGTACACCATGCTAATTGCTAATGGACCTTTAGTGGATAGATTTCAGAACTCTCATGTTGAGTTCAGCAGGAGGCAAGCAAATAGGGTAGCTCACGAACTAACTCATGCAGCCCTGTTTAATCCTAGCCCCCATATTATTGATGATGTACCTACATGTATTTGACATATTTTTGCTAATGAAATGCAATGAATTTCTTTCTTAAAAAAATAAAAAAAATACGAAAAAATTGTTATAAAAATATGAATTTGAGACATGTTTTAGAGTTTCTATGAAAAAAAATCTACTTTTTGAAGGAAAAAAAATCACTTTTGGCTCTACTTTTTGAATTAAAAAAATCACTTTTGGCATTTGATGTGTTTGTTTAGGATTTTTACAAAAAATCATATTGTCACAAAATCTTTTTGTATCTCTAAAATAAAAAGGTATTAAGATTAGTTTTTCTCAAAATCCAATTGTTTTTTCAAAAACTATGAAATATCACATGAACAAGTTAAAAATTACTTTTTTCTAAAAAAAAAAAAAGAAGAAGATGATTTTCATGGATAGAAACAAACAGAAATAACATAAATTTTTTTAAAATTTATAAAAAAAAAAAAAAAAAAAACCGTACAAAACCTATATTTCCTAAAGCTGAAGCAACCCTAAGAACACAACTTAAGAACTACCTTTCTTGATTCAACCAATTTTCACCTTTTGTTTTTTTGAGAAATTTTAACCGTGGTTATAAAAATATGAATTTTTGCTTTACAAAAAAAAATAAAAATATGAATTTTGAAAAATGAACCAAAATCTATGACAAAAAAGCGAAATATCAAAAATTGAATTTTGTAAGTAAATTACCTAGAATATTTTTGACCATCTTCATGTAGGTGGGGTTTCTATTTCCATGAAGTGGATCGGGATACCTATAGCAATCAGCAAGGAGAGTGATGAGGGAGAAGATGATGAAAGTGATAGTCCCTGCAATCACCATGTGTGCACTCGAAGTGAACCATGTTCCTTCATGCACATACAATTATTTATCATCAACGTTAAAATAACAACATTATAACATGTGAAAATGAAAATAATAATAATCTTAATTTGCTTGATGATACAAACCTGTTCGTTTTATGCGACCATCATCGTCATACTTTCCATCTTCTAAAAAGAAGCATAATCTACAATTACATACTCACATTTAAGCAAAATATATATGCTTATAAATTAATTATATGCTTACTAATTAATTAAAAAGAAGCACTACAAACATCTCATTTCTAGTGAATATGTGAGTTTACGTGCGTGCGTGAATTACATGTATTAGTTTGTGTGCTTTTTTGTATTATTATTTTTGGTTCTTCATAACTTGCATGTATAAACTTTGTATTTGTGTCTATCCTTTAAATAATGTATCATTGTGATATCTTTTATTTTAATTCAATATTTTCCCTTTTTTTTTTAAAAGTTAAAAAGTCAAAGATATCATTTTTTTTTTTACTTTTTTGAATTTTTTTTTAATTATACGATTCAAGCAAACAAACTAAACCTAATGAAAATAATTAGTTACAATATTAGAGGTTTTAGGGGCTTGGTAAAAAACAAGGAAATTAGAGCTTCGGTTTTTAAGAAGCATGATTTGGTACATATTCAAGAAACAAAGTTTGTAGTGATAAATAGAAGTAATGTAAAGTTTTTATTGAATCAAAAGAAAGAAGAAAAAAGGGATAGAAATGCTGAAAATTAACACAAATTGTTTATCTTGAAGAAAAGGAAAATGATAACACGAAAACAAAAATTATACAATCTCTAACTAATTCTAAGTACATCAACAAGAAAAGAAAAAACAAAATGAACCCAAATGATAACAAATACGTACACATGATGTGTAATTCAATAAAAGTACCAACATAAATAAAATATATTCAACAAATGGTAGAATGGGATTAACATTAATTAGAGTGGAAGGGCTTATAGTATGATTCCTATAAATAATATGAAATGATGTTCAAAGATATAATAAAATAGTATGATTCCTATAAATAATATGAAATGATGTTTTTTTCCCTATGAAATAATATTTTCACATATATTAGTCGACAAATAATTTTTTATTTTCCAAATGTGATCATTAATTTATTGATTTATAAAACAAGTGTATCGATATACTTTATTTTACGAGTGTATCATAAAAACTTTCAAATAAAATAGTTGAGTGACGGTAATATTTAAAACCGTTCATTCTCACTTCTTCTAAACACGTATCTCACATAATTTGGAGAGAAATATTTTTAGGTATTTGTCACCCAATACATTATGTTTTTAAGGGTTAATATATGTTGACCCCCTGTAATGTGAGTGACTTTTGATTTACCTCCTTGTAAAAAAAAAAAATTGGATTACAATCAAGTAATATGAAGATTTTTTTTTGTTTTGGGCCCTAATATCATATGAATGGACAAAAACGTTAATGTGACATGTTGACTATATAATTTACACCGTCAACATGCCACATCAACATAGCATCAACCAAACAAATACTAGAGAGAAGAAGGACAAACATTGAAGATCTTAGCTCAATCGAAAGTGAAAAGTCTAATTTAGGAAATCAATATGCACAAGAGTTTCCTTCACAAAACGTATGAGCTAGATAAATATCCCAATTCTTTAAGATGAAAGACCGAATATGGTCCATCATAGAGACATAAATATAAAGAACACCCTCATTGATAGCATTCAACATTGTTTGTGAATCGGATTCACAAATAACATATTTATACCTTTGATTTCAACCAACATATAGTCCATGATAAATAACATGTAACTCAGCATTAATATTAGTAGTAAACTTGCAACTTTCTACAAACCCAGTTATCCAACCCCTAATGAGTTTTGAGAAAGACCACTAAAGCCAGATTATTTTTCTTTCTCTTCATTTCTCTCCTCATCCAAACTATAGAATGAAGGGTTTATCTAACCTGATAGAAAAATCCTAGAAAGAAATACTCCTAAATTTCTTTGCCATCTCTCTCTTCTTTAATTCTCTTTTTCTAAATCTAAACCTAAATAAACAGTGTTAATTCCCAGGAGGTGTGTAGTCAGCCCAAGATTTTAAACAAGTCTATGGGCCAAAATTCTATTGGAGTTACTAGGCTGTGGCCGGACCTTTGGAGTGCAAGAAGCGATACTTAACCGAGCTTCTAAAACCTATGGGTCTAAAAAAAAATTATAATACTCACCCCCACTTAAATTAAAAAATTATATGTTACTTATTTTTTTCTTCAGTACACGTATGAGTTTTTCTAGACTCTAGTTCCACTTTCTGGACATAAATTTGATGCTATTAAACCACCATCAATTTGAATAATCATTTAATCAGTCAATTTGAAAAACTATTTCATTGAAAGAATCACAACAATTATTTCTTTTTCGCATAAACCATTCGTTTTCCCCTTTCCTACGACGTAGGAGTGACATTCCAAACGACACTGTTAGGTAAATTTCACCTCTCTTTCACTTAATTTTATTTTGTTTTCTTTCGTGTTTAAAAGTTCTTCTGATTCTAATTTTTTAATGAAGCTTAGCTACACAAAAAGAATTGCGTTTTGATTTTACTGGAGCCTATTTTAAAAATAGAACCGAGCCTCCTATTTCATAGGAACGGCCCTGCTTTGTAATTAATCATCTGGGAGTGTATATCAGATATTTAATCCTCAAGCTTTAGTTCCTTGGTGGTGAGTGAGAGGGAGGGAGGGTTCACCAAGTAACCGAATTGTAGAAGATTTGCATGGGGGTAGAGTGACACCCAAAGAAGCTTTATATGATGATGATGATGATGATGAGGTTTTAATTGGTGTATCAATTATGTGTTGGTATTTTATAATGAAAGATAATTAGTTACAATATTACAGGTTCTACGGGCTTGGTAAAAAAGAAGGAAATTAAGAAAATAGCCTTCCCACTTCAAAATTGCTATGACACACCTGAAAATTACACATATAACTCCAACGGCAGCTAATTGTCATTCGTAGCGAACCATAGTTAATTGTCGATGTGCCAATTGCAGTTAACTGTGGTTAGTTCAGCTGCACTTAAGTGCAGTTTCTGCTTACTGCTAATAATTGTTCATGTGTTTTATTACCGTAATTGTTGAGTTACTAACATGCTACAAAGGCCGATTCTTGTCATTTGCAACTCTAAGAAACATCTGAAACCTAAATAAAAACATCATAATTTATAAGAACAAAGTACAGACATGCGGTGCTTGAAACATGGCAAAAAATGAAAAACCTATGAACAACATAATTTTCAGATTTTTAACTGCATTGTTCTTTAGTTTTAGTTATTTGTTCAGAATGAATGAATCGTAAGTGCAAGTTAATTGTTTAGTTTTAGTTTTTAACTGCATCGTTCTTTAGTTTTAGTCACTAGAAGAATCCTAAGGTTGAAAGGTCTTGTCCATTTTTTATTTAAATGATAAAAAAAAGCTACAGAAATTGCTACATGCTAAAATTATAAAACATATGAACAATTACATTGATAAAATCATAAAACACATGAACAATTATCAGCGGTAAGCAGGAACTGCGCTTAAGTGCAGCTGAACCACTGTGGTTGGCACAAAGATAATTAATTAATTGGAGCTCGCTACCGAACGACAGTTAGGTGCCGTTGGGGTTATATGCGTAATTTTTGATGTGTGAAGAGCAGCTTTCAAAATTAGAGCTTTGATTTTTAAGAAGCCCGATTTAATACTAATTCAAGAAACAAAGTTTGAAGGTCATTGCTTTTCACACCTTATGAATTTCTTGTGTGCCTTATTTGGATTCTAAAATCCCAAATGTTTTAACATCTTTTGGAGGTTTTTATAGAGTGTTTATGCCGTTCGGATTATATAATCCATATAAAATAGGGCACGCGAGAAGTCAATAGGATGGGAAAAGTAGGAGTCAAGTTTGAAGTGATAAATAGATGATATGTGAATTTTTTATTGAATCAAGGAGAAAAAGGGTATAGAATTGCTTAAAATCAACACAAATTTTTTATCTTGAAGAAAAAGGAAAATGACAACACAAAAACAGAAACTACAATCTCTAACTAAAATCTCCAAGTACATCAACAAGAAAGAACAAAATAAACCCAAATGATAACAAGTACCTACACACGTTTAATCAATAAAAGTACCAGCAAGTACCTACACATGTTTAATCAATAAAAAGTACCAATATATATGAAGTATGTTCAGCAAATGGTAGAATGGGATTAACTAGAGTGAAAGGGCTTATAGGTCTTGAGGTCTGTGACGATTCCTTCAATTGATCCAACTGCAGCAACAAGAGTGACAATCAAGCAAAACCCACTTAGCAATTTCATTCCAATCCATATAGTAGAATACTTGGGCACTTTGGCTTGTGTCAAGTACATCTCTATTGGAAAGTACACAGTCAAAGGAAAGAATGAAATAGCTCCTAACAAACCCACAACGCTGTTGAAGAATGGAAATATCATAGCAATCACTGTGGTGAATATCACATACATTGTCCTCCATATCACCCTGAACATGTTCATTCTCCATGTGCCAACCAATGGAATTCTTACATAATATTCTTTTGTCACCAGTTTGCTTTCTGGCCAATGTTTATTACCCCAACTTTCCACAAGTGAAAATACAGGTTGTGCAAATACCTGTACATAACAAATAAATAACTTAATACATAAATCCAATTTTAATTTTCTCTACTATAATATGTTCATGTAGTAACTTTGGTTTATAAAATAATTAACTACCTGGTAGGCTCCCACTAAGTGAATAATGATGAAAAGATTACCAATATCAACGAGCCAGAATGGTTCATAAAAACCAAATCCAGTTAAAAAGTTTCCGGGTGCTTTGTTTCCAAATGCTGCATAGCCTACCAGACCACATAATGCATAAAAGAATGTGGTGATTGTAATTCCAGTCAAATTTGATTTCTTCATGACTTGATTTTCTGGTGGACTTGATTTTAATGTGTCCTGTATAAGAAACAATTTGAAAGTAATTATCATTTGCTTATATCTTATACCACTAAACATAATTATTTTATTGCTTATAAGAAAATAGATAATAGATGAGAAACATGAGAAATGGTGGTCCTAGTTTGATGAAATCTAAATAAGCATGACTATATAGTATATGAACTGAATTAAGCACTTGTTTTGCTTAAAATTACTTACCTGTATCTCAACAATTACGTTACTAAAAGCATATGCAAAAGCTATGTTTCCAATTGCTTGGAAGGTATTCCACATCTTTTCTGTACTTGTAACATCCACTCCAACAGCAATCCCTGTAATGCTTGTCGTGACATGGTGTCCTTTTTCTGCATACATATCCAAGAACAAAACAAAACATTCAGCTAAAGTGAAACATTATTAAATTTAGAAGTTGCATTTATCTCTCCTAAAATATGCTTTTTTTAGTGCACATGAGAATATTTTTTAGTGCAATTGTATATGTAACTAATTAAAGCAATTCCTAACCTGCAACTTTTGCTATAGAGAGACCAATGCCTATGGAAGCATAACCAAAAGACATTACAGCTGCAAGAATTGAGAGCCATGAAAGTTCATGGAAATCTGGAATTTGGCTTAGTAAAATCTCAATGATTCCAAAGATGGCCATAAATTTATAGTTGGATATACTGCAGTCCGCCAAATGGCCTTTCGTATGAAAGCAATTGGATTTTTTTATGGCCCTGATTCAAAAACAAGCAAGAATTGTTATTACCATCATTATTGTCATGAACATTCTTAGTTTTGAGTACTAAGAAAAGAAAATAATTTATTTCCACTCTCATAGCTTTATATATCAGCTCATGATTTTGATCATGTTTGGACAAACAATATAATCAAGTGCTTAAAACATAATTGCTTTTCATATAAGTGCTTAAGTATAAAGTATTTATGTAGCAAAAGATAAAATCAAATCAAATTGTGTTTGTTTAACCTATAAGCAATTTTCAAAAGGAAAAATCGAGAGCTTATGGAAATAATTTCTGAAAACAACTTAGGGACATGCCCTGAGCTTTTTCCATAAGCTCTCTCCAATAGTCTCACAAATATTTATATCAGTAGATAAGATCAAATAAATCAGACACTAAACTTAGTATGAGAGATTTATTAGGTTCTTACACCATGCTAATGGATCCTGTGATGGTGTAACCAATGGTACAACCCACAAGATTTGTGTACTGAGCCAATCCACAAAACTTGTATTGAATACCTCCTGTAGATAAAGAGATAGAAAGGTTACAATGCAATTATCAACTTCAAAATAAAATTTACATGTGTTTTTGTTCCGCATTTAACAAGTTGTCAATATTAGGGTATGTATTTCTACAAACAAAGAATGTATTGTTTGACCATGTATTCTTTCAATGGATAACACCTAATCACGAAACTACATTTATAAGCGTTACATGGTTAGATCTTTTATGTAGTTTCTCTGAAAAACAAAAAAATATATACTAGAGTTCAATACGAATTAATAAATTGTTTTACTAAAGAAATACGAACAAATTGTTATAAAAATATGAATTTGAGTCATATTACGAACACAACTTAAGAACTATCTTTCTTGATACAACCAAATTTTCACCTTGCTTTTTTCTTTATCAATTTTAAACCATGACTAGAAAGTGAAACATCAAAAACTGAATTTTGAAAACACGGTCCAAAATGTTTGACTAGAAAGTGAAACATCAAAAATTGAATTTTGTAAGTAAATTACCTAGAATGTTTTGGACCATCTTCATGTATATAGGGTTTCTGGTTCCATGAATAGGGTCAGGATACCTATAGCAATCAGCCATGAGAACAGAAGTGAGGAGAGTGACAAGGGAGAAGAGTATGAGAACGATAGTCCCTCCGATCCATCCCAACTGAGCAACAGCCCATGCCAGTGACAACACTCCAGACCCTATTACAGCCGTCACTATGTGTGCACTCGAAGTGAACCATGTTCCTTCAAGCACATACAATTATTTATGTATCAATGTTAAAATAACAACATTATAACATGTGAAATTGAAAGTAATAATATACAAAAATCTTCTATGGTTTTGGTCACATAAGATACAAACCTGTTCGTTTTATGCGACCATCATCATCATACTTTCCATCTTCTATGGAAAAGCTACTCTGCGGTATTGTCATGACTCTCTTTGTTTCTTTGCAAACTGGGACAAAATTGATGCACTACACTTCTAAGAGATATTAGCAGATTTTATTAAGAATTAAGAAAAGGCTCTTAGCCAAAGATAGCAACTATTTAATGGCCTGATATTATTATTCTTTTGACCAAATTTAATACTCTGATATGAAATATGAAATATATTTTCACCCTAGTGAGAATAATTTGACGTGTTTTTAATACTTTTAAATTTAAAGATTGTACCTTATCTGTGGTGTTGCAGATAAAATCTTTTTCATGACTAGGACAGTAGTAAATATGCTGATGAAATTTTGATGATATCTGTTGTCAATCACCGTCATAGGATAGATGATACAGCTTTAATCCTTCCTATAATCTTTTGTAAAAAAAAAAAAAGAAAATAATACTTCTTCTTTTTTATGCAAGAAAAAAAAATCTTCTTATAATCGATTGCATTAACTGTTTGAGATAAATTTGGGAGAAGTGTAAATGGCCATTATATTTAGAGAAAATCAGCAATATTCTGTTTGGAATCTTATCGTTTTTTTGGTAGAATCCGTTTTGGAATCTTATCGTTTTTTGGTAGAATCCGTTTGGAATCTTTTATTTAATTTTTTTTACGGGATCTTTTATTTAATTTTTTTGGGGATCTTTTATTTAATTATATTCTAATATAGAGTGTTAAAATATATTTTTTAAATTAATTATATTAATTAAGGAGTCTCAATTGAGGAAAAATCATCATGTCGATGGATGCTCGTTTCATATTTCTTTTTCTTTATGATTTGAGATTCGACAATAGGGTAAGTTATTCCAAATATCTATGATAAATCAATATATTGTAGATATAAAGTTATCAAAATTTAATGTTTGTTTATAATATGCTTATTTTATTTTAAGTTTATGCAATATAGCATTTCAGAAAACATTTTTTGTCAATAATCTACTATCAATATTAGAATAGAAACCACCGTGTAAAAATCATTTTGGTTAAATATTTGTTGACATTATGATTTTTACACGGTGGTTTCTGAGACGTAATCCGAATTGTGGGGTGAACCGGGATAAATATCAGTGTCCTTCTCTTCAATCTTCTCCGATTATCTTTTGCATCCTCTAATTGGTTTTTAACTTAAAAAAAAAAATCAAAAAAAAAACCTACACAATTCAACCCGTTTGAGTTTTTCTCACCTTCAACATGTTGTGGACCGACAGACAAATAAGTAATGATATGAGAGAGACCCTAAAATATTTGAAGACGAAGGAGTATACATTCTTCTAATTTGCTTATGTTCTATGTGTAGCATGAAAAAATATGGCATGGGTTAAGCCCGTGTCGGATACTTGTTGATGTGAATTTGGCACAAAGAAGAAATAAAAAAAAAAGGGAGACAAATTGGATTTGTGTGTTTCATGAAGATGCACACGATGGTAAGAAAATGGTCCAGGTGTTACATAATGTTTGGTTTGGATTGGAACATACAAAACATGGGAAACAGAGGTGAGGTTCAAAAGTCAGGATGAAGTTGTTTGTATGATGAATGATATAAAGTCATGGAACAATATGTCATATTTTTTGTGAGGAAGATACAAAATGGGCAAGAAGTGGTTTTGTAGGCATGGTGTGCGTGATGTGTCTATGGTTCTTTCACTACAACAAAACAAATTCTGACACAGGTTTTACATCAATTCATATGAGCATTATGAGAAGGAATGAAGTCTTTATAATTTGGGGTAGAGGGATAAAAATGTATGCAATGGTGTGAGTGATGCAATTGATTTCGTTGATGAATTATTTAAGCATATTGCATAATAGCATTCAAATGTTGCAGACTGAGAACACTAGGGTGTGTTTTTGTACCTTTGCAAGTTGGTATGATGATTTTTTTCATAAAAATCACACATACATTGGGGAATTTTATGCAAATTGACAATTTCATATTGAAGAAGCGTTTACAATTAGTATTGTTAAAGAACCATTCTCAGTACTCCACTTTATGATGATGTGTACATTTTTGAAGATTGTTTTATGAGTGAGGATGAAGATGAGTCAAATTTTGATATAGCTTGTGTACTAATTCACTTGCATCCGAATATAACGAGGATGATGTTAATCTTGTTAGAGTGGTGAAATCGGTGAATGGGTTTAAGGAAGAATGGGAGAAAATGAGGGGTATTGATGTGATGAAGAAATATATGATGGTTTGCGATCCTCAATTTCTTAAAAAACAAAAGTGGAGCTATGACTCCGAAATTTCAAAAAATTGAATGATGAAAAAATATCATTACATCATATATTTTGTGTTTATCTTCTTCCAAACTAAACACTAAAACCGGAGCAATGCCAATCTAAAATGACCTAATCTGGTACTTCATATCGAAAGTGCTGCTTTAAATTTTGTGGAACACTTGCTAGTTTATAAGAAATTTTTTTAAGCATATTTGCTTTGTTTGTTGTAAATAGATCAGTTCATGTGGGAGAAGTGTTCCGGTGTTTTGGAGACATGGTTTGGATAAGGTCCTACTCAAAATGTATTGTAAATAGCATTGTATTTAAAGGCATTTTTTATTACACGTCATCTTACGTTATTCTTAGCATGTTTTTCAGTCAGTAGGTTGTAGCAGTAAAAAAGAAGAGTATTTGAGCAATTGTCTATGATTTCAGGATTTTTGTAATGTTTACTATATTTGAGTCTGTAATTCTAGTTTTCCCGAAACATAGCAATTTTAGGGGGGTTTTGAAGTAATTCATGAAGAAATCATGCAAATCGGCAAATCAAGAACATCTGAAGAATTATGACGACTTAGGAAATTATATGGTCAAACTTACAAAAATAAGTAACGTGAATCGTTTGAACAAAACGACAATCCATGTGAATACGATACTCTAGTTATCACTTTATTACTTGGTAAACGATTTGGTACACTTTTCATATCCAACCAACAATTTTTCATAAGAAAATTGTTGTCACAAAGTATATATGGCACTATCTTAGAGGATTGTAAAGACATTTTGCACCGTTATAATAACTTTAACTATGAATTTGTTAATTTGTTTTTCTGAAGAAGAATTTGTTAATTTGTTAAGCTTATAACCAAATCAAGTTGCTGAAGCACTTGCAAGATATTTGTATGCAAGTTGCAATGTCGTTAACTATGTTACTATGAAACTTTTTTTTGGGTGTTATACTAACTTCTTTTTTTGTATACTAACCATGAAACTATTATTTGCATTGAAAATTACCCCCATATGGCACCAAATACATATATGTACTTATTGATTTAATAAGTACACATGTTTTATTCAATAACAATACCAATATATATATGAAGTTTATGATCAACAAATGTGCGAAGAAGGGGGTTAACTAGAATGGAAGGGTTGAGGTCTTGAGGTCTGTGATGATTCCTACAATTGATCCAACTGCAGCAACAAGAGTGATAATCAAACAAAACCCACTTAGCAATTTCATGCCAATCCATATAGAAGAATACTTGGGGACTTTAGCTTGTGTGAGGTACATCTCTGTTGGAAAGTATACGGTCAAGGGAAAGAACGATATGGCTCCTAGCAATCCCACAATGCTGTTGAAGAATGGTAATATGATCGCAATCACAGTGGTGAATATCACATACATTGTCCTCCAAATTAACCTAAACATATTCGTTCTCCATATGCCAACTAATGGAATGTTTACATGATATTCTTTTGTCATAAATTTGCTTTGTGGCCAGCGCTTATTACCCCAACTTTCCACAATAGAAAATATGGGTTGTGCAAATACCTGCACACAATAAATTAATAAATTAATCCAATCTTAATTTTCTTTGTTCTGCACACCATAATGTTCATGTATAGCAATTTTTGTTCATAAAATAAGTAATTTACCTGGTAGGCTCCCACTAGATGAATAATGATGAAAAGATTACCAATATCAACAAGCCAATATGGTTCATAAAAACCAAATCCGGTTAAGAAGTTTCCTGGTGCCTTGTTCCCAAATGCTTCATAACCTAGAAGACCACATAATGCATAAAAGAATGTGGTGATTAATATCCCAGTGAAGGCTGATTTTTTCATGACTTTATTTTCTGGTGGGCTTGATTTTAATGTGTCCTGTAAAAAAAAAATAGCTTTTAACGTTTTATTTTATCTGTTGGTGTAAAAGAAGGATACATAGAGTAGTAGTATAGTGTTTTTTCCCTTCAGATAGACGAAGTGACAATAATCACTTGAAAACTCACCGAGAGTATGAAAGTCTTGATGCTAGCAATGTAAATTTGAAAAGAGTCATGTGTATGATAAAAGAGTCGTGAATTGGAAATTGAGAGTTTGAAATATAGTTCTAGAAAACAATGAGCATTTAAAGGTATTATTTCAAAACAATCCAAGGAAGTGTAAATTAGCAATTAAGCACGTATAATTTTGCATAACATTACTTGCCTGTATCTCAGCAATTACCATACTGAAAGCATAAGCAAAAGCTATGTTTCCAATTGCTTGGAAGGTATTCCACAACTTCTGCATGCCTGTCTCGTCCACTCCAACAATGAGCCCCGTAAGGCCTGTCTCGACATGGTGTCCTCGTTCTATATATGTTCACAGACCAAAAAAAAAAAACATTGTCATGTATGTTAGTTCAAAATATTGCATTCGCCTCTCTTGAACAATATTGTAATAAGTATCATTTATATATCGTATTCACCTCTCGTGAGAAATACTTAAATAAACACCCATTGGTCATCAACCATATTTGTTCGCGACACAACATTACTACATATCCACGATTGTAATTTCTTCATTTTTATATTTCGCTATTAGCAATTAATGTCTAACCTGCAATTTTGGCTATGGAGAGACCAATGCCTATAGAAGCATAACCAAAAGACATGATGGCAGCAACAATAGAGAGCCATGAAAGTTCATGGAAATCTGGAATTTGGCTTAGGAAAATCTGAAAGCTTCCAAAGATGGCCATAAATGTAAAGTTGGATATATTGCAGTCCGCCAAATGCCCTTTCTTATGAAAGCAATTGGATTTACTTATTGCCCTGGTACAAAAACATGCAAGTATTATTACTATTACCATTTACATTGATGGTTTTGAAAGAAAAAAAAAGTTACTTTCACTCTCATGTCATTATAAATAAAATTAGCTAAAGATATAATGAGAGGTTCTTACACCATGCTAATGGATCCTGTGAGAGTGTAACCAATGGTACAACCCACAAGATTTGTGTACTGAGCCAATCCACACAGCTTGTATTGAACTCCTCCTGTAGAGAAAGAGATAGAAAGGTTATAATGCAATAATCAACTTCAAAAGAAAAGCAATGTCCTCTTGCAAGTTATCACTATATTACTTGCCACTAATGAACCAAGAATGAAACTCGATTGAGTCTCGACGTTCAAACCTGGACCAATGAGAAAAAATTATAACCTAACAACTAACATTTGTCATTTACATAAAAAAATCATTATACCATCAGCTATTTCCGACAGAGATGATGCTTAACTCATTAATTCACCATTTATAAATGTTCCATGATTCAATCTTTCGTACTAACTAACATTTATGTAAAAATAATTTCTACTGTATTTAGTACCAACATATTCATTTATGAAACTCACGAAGATCAATGTGTCCTTTTATTTATACAAAAGAGGGTTGAAGCCTAAACGTGTCCTTATTTTTTGGTCAAGCAAGTGTGTCCTTTTTGTGTGCTTTCAATAAATAAAAAAGCATTTTTTTTCAAGTAAAATAACATGATGGGGAGTTTGGGACTTTATGAAAAGATCAACAATGTTTGCTTATGTTTTTGTTTTGTACAACAACATTGGGTTGATATTTGAAGCACAATTAATATGACAAATTGTGCTTATAGTACACATACATGGCTCCTTAAAAAAAAAAAGTGCACATAGATGGTTCGTCTAGAAACAAATTTTCTCGAAATTAACGGTTTAGAACACTCTAAATTAAATTGGACTTGAATCCTTTATAGGAGCTTTACAATGTAGCAACTATGAGAACCCATAGATCTAGAGAGAGAATTCCTCTAACTAGATCTAAAGGTTCCCACATAACATATGCTGCAATGTACGGCTGCTATATGGATCTTTTTTTCCCACACATAGACATTAGTAAGGACCAATACAATTGATTTTGCTACTGCATTCAAATCTCAATCGTTAGATTTAGATTTGGTGCGAAAAATATAACTCTTATTCAACTCATTTTAACATTAATTAAAAAATATGAATTTTGATCGAAGTATGACACAGATAAAACACTTGAAACTAAAACAATAAAAATTTATTGTAACCGTCTATCAATACAATCAAATCTCAATCGTTAAATGAGAATTTGGCGCGAAATTTTTTTGATTCTTGATTATTCATTCCTTTTTAACATTGGTTATAAAAATATGAATTTTGATTGAAACAGGACCCAAATATGACTTGAAAATAAAACATTAAAAATTGAATTTTGCATTACCTAGAATATTTTTGACCATCTCCATGTAGGTGTGGTTTCTGGTTCCATGAACAGGATCAGGATACCTATAGCAATCAGCCAGTAAAAAAGAAGTGAGGAGAGTGATGAGTGAAAAGAGTATGAGAATGATACTCCCTGCAATCCATCCCAACTGTGCAACAGCCCATGCCAATGACAACACTCCAGATCCTATTACAGCAGTCACTATGTGTGCACTTGCAGTCACCCATGTTCCTTCATAATCATACAATAATGATCAATGTTAATATAATCAGTATATAGTTTTGATCACACAAGATATATAATACAAACCTGTTCGTTTTATGCGACCATCATCATCATATTTTCCACTCTCAATGGACAAGCTCTTCTGCATTGCCATGACTCTCTCCTGCTTTGAAAAGTGTTGTGAAATTTAGCCACTAGCTGACTACACCTTTTCAAGAGATATTTGAAGAAATTTCAAAGAGTCAAGGAAACGTTTAACCAAAGTTGACACATATTTAATGCACTGATATGAATTATATACTTTTTGACAATTGCATACGTACTTGAAAATATTACCAAAAATAGTTTTTTAATTAGATTTTAACTTTTCTTAGACGCGTGTTTCCAACACACCACATTTTCACCACATTATCTGCAATTGTTTTTGTTTTTACAATACATTGTCAAATTTTATTCATTCAACTATGCAATTTTAGAAGATGTCTTATCCGTTTATCATTCAATGAACTTTCGGTGCTTTTTTACTAGTACTAGTATAGGATTGATTATTAATTAATTAAGAGCAATGTTAATTATCTCGTTGAAATGCATTTATTTAGCAATTAAATTTATTGTTGTGTAGTTTATCAAAAGAGAGATGATATATATCACGATAAACTTGCAATTTCGCATAATGCATAAGTGTTGTTTTGTAAAATGTTTGGTCAAACTTTCAACCCATGTTTCCGAAAAGCACGGGATGAGTGGAGTTTAAGTTCAAATTTTTTTAACATTATTGTTATCTCTTTGGGAAGTATCATTTCGCTATAAGTAGCACTTAATTAATGAAAAATATTTAAGCAAATTGGCGTTTTTTTTGTGGTGGTCGACGTTTGAACCACCTTATATATATTATGCATTGTACTTACCAACTGAGCTAAGCTTACGAGAACAGCAAATTGACATTTGTGATATTGTTGCAAGGTTTGTATTTTACGAAAAGTTGCAATTTCTATTAATTAATTATAATAAAGAAATTGTTTACCAAAAATGTCATTGAGAATTCTTCACCAAAAAAAATTCATGAGAATTATTATTTGTATTAGAATAATATACACAAATACTTTAATTTTGACTAGATATTGACTCAAAAAATCATTATATATAATTAAATTTTTATTAACATTTCTTCTCCTTTGGTTAAATTTAATGAGCTCTTTGACCGGGTAATTTTAATTCTATAAATGTAAATAAAAACTATAATATTTTATTCATTTTTTCAGAGGTTATAATACTTTCCTCACGAATAAAAGTATAAAAATTGAAAAGATTAAAAAATTGTGGAAGAATTTTTTTAAAATAAAACAGTTTATCCAAAATTAGTCATATTCACTTAATTTTTTCATCATTTTTGTTTTAGAATTAGGGTCTTATCAACGAGAGTGTCCAGCATTATTTATGTTCTTAAATGTTATTTTTTAGCAAGATCTCTCATTCAGGTCCTTATTCATCATTTAATTGAAGATATTTTCTGTAATATTCAAAAACATCCCTAATTCTTTTTAAAACAAAAATATCCATAAATCTACAATTGACAAGAATATCTCTATTTCAAAAATATCCCTAATTCTACAATTGACAAAAATATCCCTAATTCTTTTTAAAATCACGAATACATCCCGTCAATTTCAAATAGAATAATGTTATGTCCAGCGAAACATATTTCACCAATTCATCTCGATACCTATATTTCAATGACATAGCATGATTTTCTACCTAATTTTTGCCAAATTCCGTAGGTTTTCCGTTTAACCATTGTAACTGGAGAACATGCTTCGTGATGAATTCGCTAATTTTTCCATCGTGATAAATAGCATTGCTGTTTCAAATATATGTAAGCATATTTGCATTCAATTGAAGTAGTTGTACACGAATGGCTCGTTGGAGTATGCATATGCACATTTAAAACACGACGGTAAAGTTGCAATTCTGAAGAAACAAATCGATTTCTTCTAAAACGATGGTAAAGTATGCATATGAAAAATAGCTGTATGCAATGCATCTAGAGTGGTGGAGAAGAGACATTACCTCTTGTAGGAGAGGTTGGAGGGTCACATTAGGAGAAGAGTCTAGCGTAACCATATTATCAAAGAGAATCCATCTCAAAGATGATTTTTTTTTTTTTAATCTCAACAGATATTCACTGTATCTATTTCAATGTGAATGTCCCATAGTATAGACCACACAGTAAAGTAGCAACTAAGTCTATAGAAGCCACGAACAAACTTACCATGAGAATCTATAATCAAATCTCCATAAGTAGAAATACCTAAAGACTTTTTATGAAATATATCAATAATATTTATCTTGTAATTATCATGAGGTGGATGTGTCCAAGAAACCTCAATGCTACCTATCATGGAAGAATAACGAGAATCCACGTTAACGTTGGAGGGTGATATAGTGAAGTTAGCCAATTGGTGAGTAACTAGGAGAAGATGTTGATTACCAATCAAAGAATTCCTATTAAACACCAGATTATTTCTATCTTTCCAAAGCTCATAAATAGAAACTCCAAATAATTTTTTTTAGTTGTCATGTGATGTTTCAATATTAGAAGTTATGACGTTCCAATCAAGTCATTGATGCAACCCAAGATTTAAAACTTGCTCCAAACATCACGAGAAATAATATCATTCTAAAATATTTTCGCCTCTTCATGATCTCTTAAGACATGCATGATGCTTTCAGAGTAGTCACCACATTGTAATGAGTCAAAGAGTTTAAAGGGGCAATATAGAAAATATGAATGTGGACTAATATAATCAGGAGAAAGTCAATGAAATAAGGCAGGGAATATGCTCTCTCTCTCTCACTCTCTCTCTCATGGTTTTCTACTAGTTCTTCTTCTATTGTCTTTTACTAGTAATTTGGTAGTTATTACCGCTTAGTTTATACACTGGTAGTTGGATTGAGTGTTGATATTCAATATAATAGCAACAATTGGCTTTATTACAATTTGATCAATTACATTGGTGCTTTCATTTTCACCATGGCCGGGCATAGATTGATGACTGATGCTGATCAATTTGCCACATATAGGACATAGATTATCTCTAGTCACTCCTCTATGATACCTCTCATCATTAGTCATAATTTTATCATGAGATATTTTCTATAAAACAAAACAAAACAAAAAAAAAACTTTATACATGTTTAAACCTTGCCAAGACCAGATATGATGGAAAATAACATTGTTTGATAGAGGGAGTAATTTTGACTATGCATAATGTTGTAAGAATCCTAAATCCAAGCATCTTTCCAAAAACAGACATGGTGACCATTTGGGATATACCAAGTTATGTTACTTGAAACATCTTCTCCAACACTAAGAATAGATTTCCAAATAGACGTAGATATTATTGATTGTTGGAATTATAAGATTACCACAAGAGTATGAGATGATCAACTCTCAAGCCAACTTCATCACGTTGAACCATTGAAGGTTTTTAAATTAAATTCTAATCTGCCCTCGTATTAAGGCAAGCAAATTTGTTCAAAGGGTATGAGATGAGTTTTACTATATGATGATTTTTTGAACCCCAAATAAAATCTCTAGAAAAACAATTCAGAACTGCATCTGGGGTTATACTCCAAGATCCTTGGTGATTTGAATTCCCACGTGTCTACTCGAGTACCTAACAAGACCTCCTGAGACTTTGTTAGAGAAAGACTTGGGATTTTGGATATTATTATTATTATTATTATTATTTACTAGTAATTACCATATATTTTATCATGCACAAAAAAAAAACTTAAAATATTAAAAAATAATAGATTTAATTTTTGGTCAAGAAATAATAGATAGTTATATGTTTCTAACAACTTTTTTTTAGAGGTTGTTTGTTTCTAACAACTTATTTATATATCATTATCAAACGATAGAAGAAGCCTGGGTTAATTTGGCTTGAAGGGATGGTAGGTCTTAAGATCTGACACAATTCCTTGAATTGATCCAACTGCAGCAACAAGAGTGACAATCAAACAAAACCCACTTAGCAATTTCATTCCAATCCATATAGTAGAATACTTGGGCACTTTGGCTTGTGTGAGGTACATCTCTGTTGGAAAATACACTGTCAAGGGAAAGAACGATATGGCTCCTAGCAAACCCACAACATTGTTGAAGAATGGTAATATCATAGCAATCAATGTTGTGATTATCACATAAATTGTCCTCCATGTCAACCTGAACATGTTCATTCTCCATGTGCCAACAAATGGAATTCTTACATTATATTCTTTTGTCATCAATTTGCTTTGTGGCCATTGCTTACTGCCCAAACGTTCGACAGCAGAAAATATAGGTTGTGCAAATACCTGTACACATTAATAAAACTAATCTTAGTTTATTCTATTACCTATACAATAATGCTCATATAGAAACATGTTGGTTCATAAAATAATTATTTACCTGGTAGGCTCCGACTAGATGAATAATGATAAAAAGATTACCGATGTCAACAAGCCAATATGGTTCATAAAAACCAAATCCAGTTAAAAAGTTTCCTGGTGCCTTGTTTCCAAATGCTGCATAGCCTAAAAGACCACATAATGCATAAAAGAATGTGGTGATTATAATTCCAATCAAACTTGACTTCTTCATAACTTGATTTTCTGGTGGGCTTGATTTTAATGTGTCCTGTATAGAAAAATAAAATATTGAAATCAGATTACATGCCTGATGCAGGGAATTTTTAAAAATGGGGTCTTAAATTAACAATCTAAGGAAGTTTTAAATGACCATAAGTATGAACTGAATTAAAAACTTGTGTTGTCTAAGATTACTTGCCTGTATTTCAACAATAACCATGCTGAAACAATATGCAAATGCTATGTTTCCAATTGCTTGGAAGGTATTCCACAGCTTCTCCGAGCTTGTCACATCCACTCCGACAACAAGCCCTGTAAGGCCTGTATTGATATGGTATCCTTCTTCTATATAGGATCAAGAACAAAACATTCCCATGTATGTTAGTTTAAAATATCATGCATATTTGATACTAAAATGTTTTGGCGTAGTGCATATAAGCATATATCTAAAGTACCTAATTTGGATAAACATATTGAGTAAAATTTTATAGCATAAGTGTTTATCATATAAATGCTTATGTATAATCTATTTATATAATAGAAATTGAAATCAATTCAAACTGTTTTCAAATAAGCTATACCGAAAAGTTTAAAGAAATAAGTTGAAAACAACTTATGAACATGTCATAAGTTTTTTTCATAGTAATCTCTTTCATACAGTCTCATAAGTGCGTTTTTAAATAGATAAACTCAAATAAGTCAATATACAAACATTAAAGGGATGCCTAACCTGCAATTTTGGCTATGGAGAGACCAATCCCTATGGAAGCATAACCAAAAGACATGATGGCAGCAACAATAGAGAGCCATGAAAGTTCATGGAAATTTGGGATTTGGCTTAGTAAAATCTCAAAGATTCCAAAGATGGCCATAAATTGATAGTTTGTTGTACTGCAGTCAGCTTCATGACCATACTTATGAAAGCAATTGCATTTTTGTATAGCCCTATTAAAAAACAAGCAAGTATTATCATTACTAGTACTACTATTATCGAGTATTATCAGCTAATTATTTAGCGTGAGAGATTTATTAAGTTCTTACACCATGCTAATGGATCCTGTGAGAGTGAAGCCAATGGTAACACCCACGAGATTTGCATACTGAGCCAATGCACAATACCTGTATTGAACTCCTCCTGTAGAAAAGGAGAGATAGAAAGGGTACAAAACAACGATCAACTTCAAAATAAATAATATGTTGTGGATAATTTTGTCCCGTACTTTAGATAAAAGATTGACCATAGATTAAAAAAATATTACTAGCAATTAACCAAAAAAAAAACTCCTCCCAAGCACTTTTAGAAGCAGTATTTGTCCTCGTGAGTTTAGCTCAGTTGGTAGGGACAATACATAATATACGAAAGGTCTGGGGTTCAAACCCCGACCACCACAAAAAAAGAAAAAAACAGTATTCACCACTCACTCTTAGTCTAGTGTGTGAAGTAATAGCATATGCGGTTTTTCTAGGCTTGACCCTCTTTGATGAGTTTTTCAACTCTTGGTGGCCAAAAAATTTCACTTTTTTAAAATATGTGTATAGGTAAATGAAACTTCAAGCATTGAACAATGGTAGAGCATCTCGTATGCTATGTCTCGTAATTCTATGGCTAACTTCCTCACCATTTCTTGTATAAATCTTGATCAATTTCTCTTAGATGATGAGAGGTCCATATTCTACTTTGGCTTCCACAAATTGGGTCCAAATTCTTTTCGGTACCTATGTCATACACTACAAGAATTTAATGAATGATATTTTGCGAGTGCCAAAAGCCCTCACAATGGCGCAAAAAAGCTCATGCAGCGGATTATTTGTGGCCGGATTAAGCCACCGCAAACCACATGCATGTGTGCGTCAAAACGTACACAAAATGTTGGATGTTGGAGTTAAGGTGAGTCCAATTTTCAAACCTACTTAGATTGGTTATGTGGTGTTGACTTGAAACATTAGATTGTGCTAGTTTAATTTCTTCAAAAAGAAGGTGAGTCTACTTTTCTCTCCAAGGATAGATGTCATGGAAGTAAGGATGTCAATGGGTATCCATGGGTACGGGTAGTATGATAACCGTCCCCGCCCCGTTGGACAATTATGATACCCGTGCCCGTCCCCATATCCGTGCGGGTATCTCTATACGGGTAATCCACGGGTATTTAGATACCCACGGATATTCGCGGGTACCCATGGATTTTTTATTTTTTATTTTTTTTTAAAAAAAACTTTTTTAATTACCTACAAACTTCAACTTTTAAAGATCCATACATAACATATTCCATTCAAATTTCATAATTTATACCATAATCCAACAAAAATCATGA
>Ga0315914_1002757_pt1 | contig 26819 bp, 23 predicted proteins | sample MpolenodulesMG_FD_203920 | JGI IMG/M metagenome (GOLD analysis project Ga0315914, IMG submission 203920) | Medicago polymorpha root nodule microbial communities from Los Angeles, California, United States - elongated nodules | ecosystem: Host-associated > Plants > Roots > Nodule | place: USA...
CTTTCTTAGAGTGAGCCACTTCAATTCCTAGAAAATACTTCAATTTTCCCAAGGTCTTGATCTCAAATTCATTGGCCAAGTGTTGGGCTAATAGTTGTTGCTCCTCTTCATCATCACCAGTTACTATACTGTCGTCCACATACACCAATAACACTGTTACTCCCTATAAGTGTATATGATAGAATAGCATTAAGAAGCTTGTATCTAGTGTTAATCTTGTAACAGCCAGCTGTTTACAGCTGGCATCTGCACTGACAGATGTCAAGTCAGATTCAGGTTAACCTGCTATAGCAGGTAACCCTTCAGGCTCTTATATAAAGCCTTTGTAACAGTTTTCAATCAATCAATGAAAAACAGAATTTGTGATAAAGAAGTTAGTTAGAGAATGCTTTCAGTTTCTCTGTAGTTTTACACTCCCCCTGACTCGGAGTGTTTGACAAATAAAGTATGGTCTCCTTGGCTTTGTTTAAAGCCCAAACATATCATAACTTTAGTGAATCTCCCAAACCATGCTCGTGGTGATTGCTTTAGCCCATATAAAGCCTTTTTTAACTTGCACACGGTGTTGACGTTGACAGCAGTACGTCCATGGTATCCAGGGGGTACATCCATGTAGATCTCTTCCTCTAAATCTCCATGAAGAAAAGCGTTTTTTACATCAAATTGGTTCAAGTTCCAATTGTAGTTAGCTGCTAAAGATAATATCACCCTAACAGTATTAATTTTTGTAACTGGAACAAATGTCTCTGAATAATCTACTCCATAAGTTTCAATAGATCCATCAGCCTTGTATTTTATATTGTATACCCATTTGCACCCTACAGATTTCTTTCCAAGTGGTAGAGGAACCAATTCCCAAGTATTGTTTTTATCAAGTGCCTCAATTTCCAAGTCCATGGCTTGTTTCCATTTCCTGTCAGACAACGCCTCAGATAAAGATGTAGGTATTGTGGTAGTATTTAGACTTGTGAGGAAGGCTCTATAGGTAGGTGATAATTGTTCAAAGCATAGGAAGTTGGATAGAGGGTAGAGTGGATTTTTGGTAGAAGTTCTAGTATCTTTTCTAAGGGCAACTGGAAGATGTAAGTCTTCAGAATCTATTGGTGGTACTTCTCTAGATTTTGGTTTCTTACGCTTTATTGGGATGGTTTCTGGTTCCTTATGTGAGGATGAGTTAGATTCTGGTTCATGTGCATTAGAAATTGAATCACAAGAATTTGAAGGGTCAAGCAAAGTTACCTCATGTAATGTCGGATCAAACTCTTGGACATGAGTAGATTTAGGAATGGTCTTTCTTCGTGTATAAGTCATTATATTTTTCCCATATCTTACATCGGCTTCAACATTTACATGATTTTCATAATCAACTTCAGACTCAACATCGTTACCTCCAGTTTCAGACTCAACTTCTGGTCCGAAAGTAAGGTCAGGAAGTATAAGAGACTCATCTTCCTTGCTTATATTCTCCCCCTGAAGATGAGTTTTAACAAAATAACTTTCTTGTTCATGAAAGGTGACATCTCGAGAAACAAAGTACAAGATGGAGGATGATAACATTTGTAAACCTTTTTGAGTGGAGGAATACCCTATACAGACACACTTTAAGGCTCTAGGATCAAGTTTACTTCTACCATCATGATGGATATGGACAAATGACGTACACCCAAATATTCTAGGAGTAAGATTATTGGAGGTGGGCATATACGGATAGAACGACGATAAAACTTCCATAGGAGTTTTAGAGTCAAGGACACTAGAAGGTAAACGGTTTATGAGGTAAGATGCTGTTAAAACTGCCTCCCCCCAAAATTTCTTAGGAACCTTATTTTGGAATAACATAGCTCGAGTTTGATCTAACTAACAAATGCCCATTTTTTCTCTCAGCAACCCCATTTTGTTGGGGCGTTTTGACACATGAAGACTCATGAATAATACCTTCTTTTTGACAAAAAGAATTAATAATCTTTGGCATTATCAGACCTGACTCTCTTAATACTTACTCCAAACTGAGTTTTAACCATTGCGAAGAAATGTAGAAACACAGAGGTAACTTCAGACTTTTGTTTTAGTAAATAGACCCAAGTAACTCGACTACAATCATCAATGAATGTTACAAACCATCGACTACCTGATATATTTGCAACATTTGAGGGACCCCACACATCAGTATGAATTAAATAAAATGGAGAAGTACTGATATTATTACTGACAGGAAAAGAGACACGCTTGTGTTTAGCAAGTTCACACACCCCACAACAGAGACTCTCAACATCTAAATTTTTAAATAGTGAAGGAAATAATTGTTTCATGACTCTAAATGAAGGATGACCAAGACGACAATGGTACAAAAAGACTTTCTCCTTGTTGGTCTTAATTGATTCAGAAAGAAAGGAATTGTTGTTGGAAATGTTAAAGGATCTGATGAGATTCTGGTTATCAAAATAATAAAGACCATTCCATTCTCTAGCATTTCCAATCGTCCTCCCCGAATCCTTGTCCTGAAAAACACAAGCATTGTCACAAAAAACAACATTACATGATAGGTCTTTTATGAGTTTATGTATGGAAATTAGGCTAGTGGACAAATTGGGAATATGAAGGACATTTTGTAGGGTTATAGTTGGGCTAATCTGGACATTTCCTTGACCTGCTACAGTAATAAGGGAACCATCTGCTTGGGATATTTTCTTGTTGCTAGGACAAGGTGAATAAGTGGAAAAGTGTGTGGGCAAGGGTGTCATGTGGTCAGTGGCTCCGGAATTCTAGTATCCAATATTGGTCAGTGGCTCTGATACCATGTTGAAATTTGGGGCCTAATTCATCCTTACAAAACCGGCTTGTAAGGTGAGGAGTGCCTCCTCTTTATAAACTCTTCTCAAGAGTTCTATCTATCCGATGTGGGACTAAATCCACCCCCTCAAAGCCAACACAATGAAGGTGTTGGAGGCTGCAATTAAGGCTAACTAAAGGTCGCAATTTAGGCGACTAGGGGCGGACCGCAATTAAGGCGGAATTTCCAACACACCCAATGGGCCTGAAGCGTGGACGATGCGGGAAGCCCATCAATAGATCTAGGATAGGCTCTGATACCATGTGAAAACTGAATATTATATTTCGGAGATGAATAATGTACAACCACTAATGTGTTTATATAGGCTATTCTAACCTAATGGGCCTGACTAATGACTAATAGGCCAATTACAAATTACTACTAATAATAGTAAAACTTCACTATTTACAACAGTTTGGCCTTAAAGTGTAAAAAAATTTGTCATCATTGTATGGCATCTGGTTTTAATTATATGTGCTGCAATATATATTGGCCTTAAAACATAAACTTACACTTACAGTTTTACTTTTGTTTTGATTAATTTAGCTAAAAAATAAAGCATGTGTTCAACAAAAAATTGTATCATGATTAGGTCAAATTATGCCTTGTTATGGGGCAATTATTATGCCTTGAGATGGCTTGGTTGTTTCTCTATAATTTCATTTATTTTTCACAATTTCTGTTTGGTCTTATAAAGTTTACCTATTTAAAAGTTACTAATCTAAGTGTGCTTTTTTATTTATTTTTAAACAAGCCATGCTCTTGAGAGGACTCTCGAGTTTGACAACATCAGGTTCTATTATAGATTTAACATATTTCTAGACAAGATTCCTGCAAATATCTTTTGTAATTAATTTTTTAGAAGTGCAAAGTAACATTAACTTTGGTCTGTAAGACTAGCCCTGCAAATATCTTTTGTAATTAATTTTTTAGAAGTGCAAAGTAACATTAACTTTGGTCTGTAAGACTAGCAAGCAACAGTCAAAGATGCATTAACATATATAGCACAATCAGGTAATAATATACAATAATATTCAGGTTCCCGGTTCCCACTTCGAACAAAACAAAATAACTTCTTTTCACTTGTCTTGGAGAAACCCATCCTCAGGGAAAAAAATACATTCTACGATTTGAATTTTGATCCGACTTTTTTTGTGGCTATTTAACAAGCCATTGAGAGAGTATGCTATTACAAGCCTGGTATTTCCCTTACTTCTGTTCACTTGTTTGTCATATTAACATGTTCATACATAATTTGAAGTATTCGGGAAAAAACAAAATGGAAAAAGAAGGTAAACCATACTAACCGTCATAATTACTGCATCAACGTCTTGTGTTTTTCGGCTAGAAGCACAAGTAATAGACCAGTTTTGCAATGGGGAACTTCCATCATGACTGTAAGCTAGTGTCAGAACCTTCGCATTTAATTTAATGTCATCTTTGCCAAGCTCTTTGCACAATGTATCAGTCAGTGTCTGTGCTGGATACACAGTTATACAAATGAGATGAAATATATGTTTAAATAAGATGAAAACAATATTCAAATGGTCAATGCTCTAATCAAGCACAGGACAAGGTTTCCTCAAAGGAGGAATATTTGCACAATGATTCAATACCTGCATCCCACCCTGAAAAGAAAATGAACCACGCTGGTGCTTGTTTTTTCTTGGTACATCTTTAGTTTCTCCAGCTTTGTTCTTTTTTCCAAATACGCTGGATTGTAAAGCCCCAGCTATAATGGAGCCAAACCTGAAACACAGAGGACCCATGACATAGTAACCAAGAAAGTAAAGAAAGAAATGATATCTTACATTTCTAGGGAGACTCTGATTGGCTCATAATTAATGTGAGTACAAGAGAAGAATGCTCTATAAGCCCAATGGTGAGGAAGGATTTATTTGGTTGGGAAGAGAGAGGTAGGGTGATAAATTCGATAGAGAAGAGAGAACGGGGGGAATAACAGAAAGTAATGTGGCCTAAATACACAACTTCGACATAAATATTTCAATCAAAACAGGTCAGAACAATGATTTGTGCTCACCAGATCATGCGGCTAAGTACACAACTTTGACATGTCTAACAGTTTTTGATAACTGATTGTTTTTGTTTTATAGATTTAATTTGTACACGCCAGTCAATGTAAAGATTTTTTATGATATTAATCAATCATAATCGTGAGTTCATTAAAAATATTTGATTTCAATCATAACAACTTCACACAAATACATCAACTAAAAGTAAAAAGTACAAGGAGCTACGAGACCACAATTTGTTTATATAGATATCAAGTGAAAATATGAACTGAAGAAAACTAAGACTAGAAAATTTTATTGCCGGTAGCTAAATTAGTACTATAAGAAAGTTGCAAGCAATACCTTTTCTCCAAATTCCATAGCTCTGGGAAAGAATGGCGCATCTGTTTGAAATTTATGAAAGGTAATTAACATTTTATATGATTATCCAATATTAATATGACAAATATTCATATTTACAAGTTGTTTCAAAAAAACAAATTTGTTACAACTAATTTAATATGAAATATGTAAAAGTATTTGAAACTTTGAGAAGCAACTCACAGAAAGAGATTCAGGGCCTGCTGCACTTGTACCTCCAACAAAAGGATCAATGAGGTAGTCCACGACCTTCAAATAATTGTTAGAAAAAGAAGTAACAAATAGTAGATGAAAATAATAAATGCTATCGAAAATATATTATGATTTTTGTATTTATTCTATATGCATATAATATCATGTTATATCATGTACTAATTGAATAATATCATTCTTCGTTATCAGTGGTAGGATTGGTCGTTTTGCAGTGAGACCGGTCACTCTGTTTTTCATCTCCATTCGGCCAATTTGTATATATCGTATTGTTTATTTGGTTGAAATTGTTACTCAGAGCTTCATTATGGTGAGACTGGAAATAACACTCATGTGATAATGAAGCATCATTGCATATTGGATCTCGTCTTATTTTCCACGACACGATCAAACATATTGAGATAGACTATCATTTTATCACGGAGAAGATAACATCAGAAGACATCATGATCTTTGTCCACTTTAAAGACCGATGCCTTCACCATATCACTAAGAGGTCCTCCATTCAATTATGTATGTAACAAGCTTGGTGCATATGATTTCTATGCTCCAACTTAAGGGTTAGTGTTGAAAATACATTATGATTTTTGTAAAATATCATGCAAATAGGAATAATATCTCCTATACTAATTTGTTTTAGGGCCTTGAGCCTATATAAAATGGACTCCTCTATGTTGTTGAAATACATGGTTTCACAATATTATGTCTCTATTTTCTATCATTCAATAAATAAAAGGCTAGATAATGTACATAGTGCATTGTAGGCATAGAACATATTAGCCATAAGCAGAAAGGAAAATGAGTGACTTGTGACATATACCTCTTTCCCAAAATGACGTTCGAAGAATCTACTAACACTGCAAGAGACAAAACAGAATGCTAAAGATGTCACTTTTGCGCTATATTAAAATATAAATTATACAGAGAGCAAGGTTTTATAGAACTAGGATCCATTATTGAGGTTTAGCACACCTTTCTTCGGAATTTTCATCACACACGGCAGATGAGTCACTTCTTTTCCACATAAATGGTTCAAAAATGACCTGAATCTGCAAATTTAGAAAGATAAGTGTGCAAGCTATATTTAGAAGAGGTAATCAACGCCACAAATAGAATTAAAAAGAATAAGAAAAACATGAGAAAAATAGCATAATAGCAATTATTATTATTGTTATAATGATAATAATAATAATAATAATAATAATAATAATAATAATAATTTAACAATGATAATAATAATAATTATAAAAAAAATTGAATTTGAAGTTTTTCATCATCTTCCTTGAGTGAATCGCATTCCAGACTCCTGTGTCTTAGAACTTGGGGGTAAGCCTAAGTCAAGTCAAAACCACAAGAGTCAGCTCAAGAGGGGAGGGTTGTCCGAGCTCCACATGTTCTTCATGTTCATATATCTGGTTGTAACTTGTAAGATTTAGAGAATGAGAGAAAACAGCCTAAGTGAAACCCTCAAAGTTCGGTTAACTTATCTATATTGTAAAAAGAAGAATTGTTCTGTAGTTCACTCCAATGATCTAGTGGGTCCTATCAGTCTGACAGTTACCACAGAAATTGAAGAAAAAAAATGATATTGGCAGATGCTATTCGGAGGGTATATCCCAAATCTACCTTTGGAAAAAGTTATAACTGGAAACAGGAAATGTTATACAATGGATTGCAAAGGAGTGTTCGAAAAGTGTGTGAATGAAAACATGTTTAAGTCACGTTAATCAAATGGAAAGCGTTTCATGCCAACAAAAGAGAAAACTATGAAAGCTCAAAACACTTGGAGATCCTTAGAGATGTGAGAAAGAAACCTTTGATTGTGCAGAAAGAAGTTTGCTCTTCAACAGTGCAGCAGGATTTGCGGGTACCTGATTAAATAAGTTATCACATTTAATTTTTTGTGACACAAATTTCTGTAAAATCGGAAAACCAATTTCCGAAGTCCAATTATTTCAAAATTGAAAAATAAAAACGCATTTTAGAAAGATAGAAGTTACTAGCAAAACATACCAGAACCGGTGTCCCATTTTTCACAATATAGCGCTTATGCTGTGACAATGGCTGTAACAAAAAACAAAATATCAATCTTATAAACAGAACAAATATGTAATCCCCAGTAGATCAATCACCAATATTCCTAAACTTCCAATTTCAATAATAAAATTCATATTCTAATTTAATTAAACGAGCTAAAGTTCTAGAAAGTTCTAGCAGCTAAAAACATTTTAAAGCAGTCATCACAAATTGTTGTTTATACAAGGTTCCTGCCGAAAAATATGCTTACATATTGTTGTTTTTCATGAAGTCCAAGAGCATCAATCAAACCTTTAACCTCTATTTCATTTTCAGTCTGCACAAAGAGGACAAAACATGAAAATTAAGAACTTATTATGTTACTATATTAGAATCAAGTATCAAATAAAGGATAAATTTTTTATACATGAAGTTTATTTTGCAATACATAACCCCCTCAAGTTAGGGTTGGATTAAAAAAAATTCAATACTGTTAGTTTCACATCTCATAGGCCATGTAGGAAGCATGTGCCGTCAAAAGTAGAACGTTGAGTAGCTTGCAGGATAACATGACTCACTCTTAGCCTACCTATGGGATGTCAAAACCTACAAATTTGATTTATATTAACCCAAAATTCAGGAGGGTTGTGTTATGAATTAAATTCAAAAATGTCTGGAAGATTGGATGGGTTACATATAATTTTTCCAAAACTAAATTTAACTTGTTAGAAATCCTCCTACTCTAACATAAAAAAAGATGTTCATGAAAATAGAGTGCACGTGAATATTAACATTATTGATGAAAAAATCATTGGTTTGGAACTGATATTTATTGACTACAGACCATTAGATAATATGATCCAAAATCGATGATTTGTGACAAATCTACACTCTGAACTGAATTATTCAACATTAACTTACATATACAGTAAAACTAAAGAGCTATGTACACTTGTACTAGTAAACTTACCATTGTATTAGCTCCCTCGTCCCAAACTAGCCCATCTCGAGAAACAGTTCTTAGTCTCCCTCCAGCTCTTCCCTCAGCTTCAAATACAGTTACATCTAGACCATGTGATTTCAGTTTGTAAGCCGCCGCAAGCCCACTTGACACCAGAAAATAAAGTTAGACAGTGCCAATGTCATGAATATTATCAAATATATCAATGGTAATAATGTGCATCATGGAGTATAATATAGATTAGAGCATAACGTAGATTAGAGCATACATAAAATCATATTAATTCAGCCAAATAGCATTCATGAAATACAATAGAGCATACAAACTGATGAGCTGACGAGGTGTCTATTGTTTGTCCAATAAAGGTATAAAACCGAAGGAAGAAAAGGGATTGGTACTAAGAATAGGAATTCTGCTATAGAGGAAGGGGGCTGTCAAGAGGGGTTTGGGTTGAAGATACTAAGAATGGGGAAGGAAACGTTAATACACTCAGTTACGAACTCTATTGCACCAACACTTCTAATTGAAGATGTGTCTGGTGTCCGACACCAACACATGTGATTACATTCAATTATGTCATTTTCTCATATTACTGCCGATGTTGACATTTCATTGTTAAAGTTGTGTTCATGTTGGTGATTCATAGGTTACGAGGTATACCATTTATCACTAGTTGAATTTAACAGTCCACATAACGTTCCAATTGCAAACAATCATCTTTTTTCAACCAAATAGCAATGATGAAACAACGTGAAATCACATTTCATCATTCCTTGCAAGTTCATTTTTCATCCACAATCTGCCACACGATACAATCAGTTCCCTCGCACATACTTTAATTCGTTATAATCTATGATATTCAAAACCCGCACGGAATTTGAAGGACAAGACCTCGTGTTAAGGGCGTGTTTGGAATCACTATGAGTTTGACGATTGTCTTCATCTTGTAGCTTACTATTATTTTTCTGCTTTTGATTCCACTTAAGCTTTCCATAAACTCTGTTTACTTGTTACAACTACGAGCTCTGTAGCACCAACACTTCTAACTGAAAGTGTGTCCGGTGTCCGTTACCAACACATGATTACATTCAATTACGTCATTTTCTCAAATTACCATGGCTAACCATAATTCGGCAAAAAAATTTATTTATAAGACTAAAAATTTAAAAAATAAATAAATAGCTAAATTAAAGATATGAAAAGTTAAACAACAACCGTACCTTACACCAGCACCAACAACAGCAACTCTTTTAACAGATCCTGCAGACCCATTAAAGAATTATCACACATTATCTAAGTCAACTAAATATGAACCTAGACATAATTTTTCTTCATTTTAGTTATGAAGAGATTGATAATTGTTATAATGAGAATAAATTGAGGAAATGTGAATGAATTTGGGGGGAGAGAGAGAGAGAGAAGTTACTTCTTGGATTATCATCTTTTGCAGAGGAGGCCATTTCTGACTCAGCTTCCGTCCAGTATGTATGGTTTACCTTACGCGCGGGGGTTTTGACGTTTCACCAATGCTCAGAGATTCATAGTCTAGTGTGTAAGGTACTCTTTGAAATCAAAACATTTTTTATATTTTTTTAATTATTACTTGTTTTTCTTTTTAGTAACATGTATAGTTTTATTTTTTAAATTTTTTTTAAGGGAAATGTTAACCAGTGCCATTAGGCAATGGTTAAGGAACCAAATATAGTAATTTCGTATTGAAACTTGTGTATTCAACTCTTCAAAAGTCTAAAAAGTGGTATTTTCAACTTAAAACTTTCTTTTTTTAGTTTTCTTAACCATTGTTCTGATGACACTGGTTAGCATAACCCTTTTTTTAAAGAGTTTGAATTAATTGAATGATGATTCAAATGTCTTATTGATTGAGTTTTGCCACATATTGTTCATATTCGACTTGAGAGATTAGTCTTTACAATTGTAAGTAAAAGATAATCATTCAATTCTTATTAAAAAAATTGTATGTGTAGGGAAATCTCAAAATAATTGTGTGTCCGACTAAGTTGAAAGTGTCCCTTGTTTAAGTAGTTAGACCAAGTTGTTTGAGTGATGTCTCTAGTAATTTTTGTGTCCTATCATGATTTTTGAAATAATTTCTTTTGCATAAAAACTTTTGAACCTTGATTCCACAAGTTTCAAAGAGAGTAACCTTCATTCCACAAGGTTAAAAGTAAAAGGTTGATTTTTTATCCTCGAATGGGAATTGTGACAGAATTTCTCATAGGATCAAGGTTGAGGCAAATTGAAGGAAGATTCTAGACATTGAAAGAATTTAGATGAAGAATGCTCATGGGATGTTTGAAGACTTGGAGATTTTAAGACCTTGGAGTTTCAATTTCAAAAGAGCTTGAAGATTGGTCAGATTAAAGTTTTACTTTGTGTTGAAAGCTTTAGATCTAGAGGAATTAGTAGCTCAAGAAATCATTGTAATAAACTCTGTAAATTTGCATCATCATAGTGAAAGATTACAACAAACTTTGGTGGATTTATTCAACGAGGGAGGATTGATCTCATAGCGAGGATGATTGGATGAACCTCTATAAATCGTGGTGTCATATCTCTCTCTTTTCTTATCTCTTTAATTCCTTGCATATTGAATCATATTGGAATTGTTGAATTAAGTATAGATTCTTTGTTAAACTGATTGATCATTCATGTAATAAACTCTGTAAATTTGCATCATCATAGTGGAAGATTACAACAAACTTTGGTGGATTTATTCAACGAGGGAGGATTGATCTCATAGCAAGGATGATTGGATGAACCTCTATAAATTATGGTGTCATATATCTCTTTTCTTATCTCTTTAATTCCTTGCATATTGAATCACATTGGAATTGTTGAATTAAGTATAGATTCTTTGTTAAACTGATTGATCATTCATTTAATAAACTCTGTAAATTTGCATCATCATAGTGGAAGATTACAACAAACTTTGGTGGATTTATTCAACGAGGGAGGATTGATCTCATAAAGAGGATGATTGGATGAACCTCTATAAATCGTGGTGTCATATATCTCTTTTCTTATCTCTTTAATTCCTTGCATATTGAATCATATTGGAATTGTTGAATTAAGTATAGATTCTTTGTTAAACTGATTGATCATTCATTTAATTAATCTTGATTTGAAGAAATAGTTTAGATAAACTTTGTTTATCAATCAATTGATAAAGTTTGCAATAACTGTTAATATGAATATGAATATCTTGATTCAATAAATTTTCAACTTTCACAAGTCGCGATTTATTGTTTAAAGTTAGGTTTTTTTTTGGGTAACATGTTTAAAGTTAGGTTTGATTTAAGTTTGTTTACGTGTTTGCAATTATAGTGTTAATTTGGATTGTTACAAGAGATTTAATTGTGAACATCTTACTCAAAGTTGGATCAATTTTCTTATTAAATTTGATCTGTCTGGTAGTGATCAGATAGAGGCAACGGTCTCGTGCGGTATTCAGACACGGTGGTAAAGTAGTTTTCAAAGTAGAGTGAAAGGTGCATATGAGCACGTTAGCACTCCAAGGCTCAAGTCAGTGAGAGAGCTAAGGTTGAACATGTCTAAGTGTGTATGTAAATGAAATCTTACCTTGAGGGTGACACCGAGTCACTCTTATACAGGCGAGAGAGGCTCTAACGGCATCCGTGAAATGTGGCGTCTCATTAGGGAGCCGTTGGAGGCCACGTGTACGATGTAGAAAGGTGAGGGCGTGTTTTAGGACGGTGATTGACACCGGAACTAACATGCTCCCTCAGAACGTTGCTTCATTTTGAGGAGTTAATCCACGTGGCTTTGTGGGATTGAGCATTCTAGCAGACCCATAACAAAATTGTTAGATTTTGGATTTCATCTTTTAACAATTGCAAACTCATTAGTCATAACCGTTTTACAAACGATTTTCTAAAAACCTTTCTGGTACAAACTATGTATTGGTAGTGGAAGACAACCAAATTTAGAATTTTAATTGAAATAACATAAATAATGAGATGGACCATGTTTATCTTGTCCATTCAAAAATTTCAATATTTAAAATCAAGGATTCAAACTATAAGACTTATTGTTAGAATTTTAATTTTAAAAAAAATTCTGAATTTTAATTATGATCACACGCATTAAGGGAATATTCAAATATTCCAAACCATCATAAATAATGAGAAAAATGGGTTTTAATTTGAAAGAGATCCATCTAATCCAATCCTAACAATGAATTATGTGCAACATCATTTATGTTAGTCGAAAAAATCAATGCCAGTGTCGTCAATAACTAATGCCATAAGTACAATTTTCATCAGTAATGGTTTCATTGCCAACATCAACTTGTCTTTTTCGGTGGCTCGAGGATGAGGGGTACCTTACTGATTTGACTCTGAAGTCTGGTGGGCTGATCGCTTTTGATTCGAGATCGGGAGTGAGTACTTTGATTTAAGTTTTTTTGTCTTATTTGGTGTTTTTTTCTCGGTGGATCGGGAGAGATGGTGGAAGCCGAATGAGTGTTGGAATAGGTAGGGTGTGGCTCAGCTATGGGGAGATGAAGACGTTGTTTGATTTGGGGAGTTTTTTTTGTGTGAGTAGTGGCGATGGGTGTGTATGACTTTTGTATACGGTGGTTGCTTGCATTGGAGTTTGATTTAAGTGGCAAAGTTGGTTTTCGTGGTGGTGGGTGTAACGTCCTACTTCTATTAAAGTGATAAAACACGCGGATAATACAAATATTCAAGAAATAGACGTCACGTCTTCAATAATTCTCAAATAGCATGCATAAAAATTTTCTTAAAAGCATTACATCAGATAAATAGCTTACACCTCTAAGTAGTCATGTCATAAGCATCATAATACATCACTAAGCTAAATCTTCAGTCTCAACATACGAGTACAAATCTCAACAGCATATAAAATAATCAACACCAAAAGACAATGAAAGACCGACACCCTAAATCAGAGCCCTAAAAACTAAGACTCCAAAAGCGGTAAACGGGATAGCTCTGAAGCTAGCCTCCTCACTGATGAGCTTTTCATTCATATCATGTTGTGTCATTGTTTGTATATTCTTATTTATTAATTTTGTTAGGTCTGCAGCTACTTAACTTAATAATTCCCTCTAAAATGTTGCATTAGGTTAGCAGCAATTTAACCTAACAACTATTGTTTCTATAGACTTTTTTTTAAGTTTGCAACAACTAAACCTAGAAAATTCCCTCCAAATGATCTGCATTAATTGCTAAATGCTAACTCTAATCATGCACGCCGTCTACACCATATTTAAATATAGTGAGGCGGTCAAAACGACCACGGGGGGTTAGTCCACATCTTCATAAATAAGCATAATCAATTGAAAGGTACTCATCAATTTTAATTTCAAATGATTAAGCAAAATGATAATTCAACATCAACATTATTCACGAACACATATAAGTTCACATTATCACAAGTATACAATTTATCAATCACATCCATCATTAAGCACATAAATGCGCCTAGACACGACTCCTATATGCATGTGGTACCAATTGTCACCAAGGTCGTCACCTCATGATGCAACAAAAACATCATAATCGTCACCAATAATTGAATACAAAGCATCCGTCGTCACCAATATGAATATAAAATCCGTCACCATCAGTCATGAATGCATAAACATATGACTCAACAACAATGCATATGTTCACAACAAATCGTCACCAATAATCGTCTCCAATATTATACATGCAATCACCACATTCAACATCAACATTTAGCATGTATAAGTTCAACACATCAACAACCGACAACATATATATCATGTTATAATTCATCGACATAAACAACGACATAAAACACCGTCGTCAAATACAACATCATTAGCATAGTCATCAAAAGTCAACACTTTGAAAGAAAGTCAACACCTTGACCAAAAAGTCAACATTAAGGAATACAACACAACAAACATCAACTCACCCTCATTTCATTCTACTTTAATCATATAAACATGATTACAAGACATTCCTTATGTTATCATACTGTTAGGACACAATTCGACAAGGTACGTCTATAGTTCATAACTTTAGAAAAAATTCTCTAAATTCAACCAAAACTAAGCAAACATGTCTAATTGCCTCAACAAAGCATATGCGATACTCACACATGTTCATAGTGGCTTAGGAATACGAGTATCCTAGGCCCATTCCAACAAGTTTCATGCTATTATGGCTATGCATCAAACCTACATGCCTTCATCTACGTCCATTGGAACTATAGTGTAGACCAATCATGTAATCACCTTTGTTCACAAAAAGTCTATTTTCCGATTATTCCCGAATACCGGTTTCGTCTCAATTCAAGTTTCTTATCATTGAAGAAATCCAAAGTGATATCAAGCAAATCATGTTCCAGCGAGTATAACATTGAAAACAGCAAAATAACACACTTAAACAAGTGCATAGGACCTCTACACGTCGGTCCCCAAGCACCCAAACGCGGAACAACACATGGCGATGTCCCTATATGGGCGCCTGGCGCTAGCTCTCTCTGAGTGGGCACCTAGCGCCCTACCTCAGGCGCAGCGCCGCGAAAAGCACATTTTTGGTGTGTTTCGGCCACGGGTTCTCGCCAATTTTCCCCAAAAAATGCTTATTTAGATCCCTCCCCCCCCCCATTCACCCAAAGTGATTAAAGGCTTAAGCCAAGGCTCAAACACATCCAAGAAGCTCTTTTCTCGACACTTAAAATGACTTATGTAACAATTGAAATGATTTTTCTTAAAACACCAAGATTTCAACAACAACATTTCATCTCATTCAAAATCAACACAATCAACAACAACAACTCAACTTATCAACACCTAATCCATGAATTGAAATGATCAACAACACCCAACAACATTCATAACATATAATCATGAATCCATTCACAATTCAACAACAACATCATATTCCACCAAATTGAGCAAAAACAACAAAGTACTCATATCAATACATCTCAAGCATGTAAATTCAACAACAACAACTTATTTAGCATCAATTTCACATATCCAAACTTAGGATCAAGTAGGAGCACAAAAATCATCATTAAAATTTACAAAGATCACATTTCACAAATAAGCACTTATAAAATTAAGTAGAAAAAGTTATTATGACTTCAATTATGAATGAGTACCATCCCCATTACCTTAACTAAGCACAATCCTAGCCTTGACTTCACTTTTGCTCCTCAAATCTCTAGCCTCTTTCTTCCTCTCCAAGCTCTTCATCTCCCAAAACCCTTTTCTCCTTTCCTCTAGCTCTTTCTCTCTCTACCTCCCTCAATATTTGTGAAAATGAGTGTGAAGACCTAATTTCTCTTAAGACTAGAGTTTATATAGGTTCTACATAAATGGCCTCAACCCTCAATTGTCTTAATGGGCTTGAAGTTTTCTCTAACTAATTCGCCAAGTTTCTACTTGCTTACCAGATAAATATAACGAATAGTTACCGTCTCTTATGTAATTATCCCAACTCACTAGTAACTTAGTAAAAATAATTATTCCTGCTCAATATACTACTAAAAATAATCCTCATCGTAAAATGACTAAGATACCCTTGAGTCCGAAATGACTAAAATACCCTTCTTAAGCCAAAATCTACTAATCCCGGATAAAATACACACAGAGACAATTAATCACATACAAGCACATGTAACCACACATAATAATTAATTAAAATAATTCTAGCGAAAATCGGGTTGTTACAGTGGGTCTTTTTGGTGTTGAAGGTTCAGACATTAGTTAGGTGTTGATTGCATTCGTGTCTTAATTGGTGTTTATTTTGGGTGTTCAACCTATATACGACGTCTTTGTAGTATTTGATTTACCGGTCTCGGTTCATCTTGAGCAGAGATCTGATTTTTAATAAATTTTACTGTTAAAAAAAACATTAAGGCAAACTCAATTTGAGCCTACATAGAACAAAATTAAACATCAGTGCAAATGTCACATGTGCAAGTGATAACCAACGAAATTGTTGGGGACAACAACATAGGATTCCATACAAGATTAGATATAAGTAATTTTTGTAATTAGTTTCCTTCGTATCTCATATTGAGCCTAAATCAACCAAAAAAATTATTCTTGATTAACATTGACTTTTAGCTATGAAAGAAGAACTAAATCAATTTTAAAGTAATGAGGTTTGGGCTTGTTGGCAGTTATCTTAGTCAACGCTTTCGCCTCAATCCACTTTATGAAGTAGTCCACAACTACCATGAGGTACTTAAGTTCCCACAATCAACACCACTAATTTGTGGTTATCGAGAAGTTTGGTCGAATTTGAGTTGTGTTTAGTTGAGTTGGATGTTGGGGGTGGTAGCTGCTAACACTTTAAGGCACAAGTCTATGAGAGAGTAAATATTGAGATTTTTTAGGTGGAAAGAAGTGTACACCTTACATTTTATGTGAAGGGATGCATTTATAGGCATTGAAGAGGAGCTGTTGAAGAGTAATGGAGGTGCAGATACAAACATCTCCCTTCAATGCATGGATGCAGTGATCGTTGGGAGGCGTTTCGAGTAGTTGAGGGGTTATGAACTAGAGAATATTCGAAGCTAGGAGAATGATCTTGTTGATTAGACCCCTTGTGGAAATGGACTTTGAGGTTTAGGCCAGAACATAACTTTGTATGAACTTGGCCCACTAAAATCGACATAAGTGGAACCAAAGCCGTGTCATTTTCACCATGCACTTATTAAAATTTGACTTACATACTATAACTAGCATAGAGATTCGATTCAACATGAATGATGAAGGATCATGGATCCAAGACAACAGTTAATAAGAACCACAAGTATGGGACTATGCTAGAAATTGAGGAGCATCTCTTGTGGCACTCCATGCCACAAATATACTCGGTACTGAAATACATATATTTGTTCTGTACCTTCTCAGAAACATGTACACAATTAAGACAGAAATAATAATAATAACAACAACAAAATAGGAAAAAGACAAAATCACCATGCAGTAGCAGCAGAGTTTATATCTTACTAAAATAGTGTCAATGGTCGACAACTCTAATACAAAGGCTGCTATTAAGAGGATCACATGGATTACTGATGAAGCTGATTCCTGTTCCCCAGTACAAAGCAACTTTCACATTTCTGTTAGTTTATTAATTAAATACTCTATCATCTATATGCGCATCTATGTACATATTAAAAAGAAAATGCCGTCCAGACATATTTTTTTAAATCACGACTATGGTTCATTTGGAAATCACAGATGATGTCTTATGAATAAGCAGTTAAGATCCTTTCAAAAAAAAAAACGCAGTTAAGACATATATTTCTAAAATATGTCTCGTTAATTGGTTCTTTAAAAAATACATACATGCTTCTAATAATGAGTCAATTGTCTAAATTACTCTTGACTAATAAGTTCGTTCAATAGAAATACAAAAAGCTAAATTAAACGAGAGATATTTTATTTTATTTTAATGAAAACGACAGATATTTTATAGATACTATCATTGAATAAAAAATTATTAATCCCCTAAAATAAAATTATTAATATTCATAAATAATCTTATTTTTTACAAATGTCGTGAGTATTATTTTTTTTTGACCAAAGCAAACTTAATTGATATCATTAATTAAAGAGCACTACTATGCAGTACGGGATACTTAATCACGGAATTTGACGAAACAGCAACATCACTAACAATTCAAGGGTAAGCTGGTCATATAGAAATAAATTAAGGATAAAACTGTAATAACAAATCAACATCAAGTTCATCCGTTGTTTGTCGTATAAATAGATTCCGTACTAACTAGCATTTCTGTTAATTAAAATAGTGTCAATATAAGGAGGACAAATCTCAAAAACATGTTGCTCTAACAATCGTACGAGCAGCCATGTTCGCTGGACGCCTTACAAACTTCACCTCAAAGTTGGAAAATAAAGCTAACATGAACTTAATAGTAGATAATATAATATTAAACTCTGAAACATCACTACTCCAGGCTGAAATTTGATACACAAGAGTACGAGAATCCGTCTCAAATACGACATTATCCAAACCTTTTGCAATCGCGACATTAATTGCCTGCAACACTGTAGCCTCCCCTTCAAGGACTGGTATATGATCAGATTTCCTTGTCGAATGACCAGCAAAAAATATGACTTCTGCATTCCTAAAGCAACGTGTGGTCGAAATTCCTACGGAGCTATGGAACACAACATCAACATTGCACTTCACCCAACCATGACCAGGCTTTTCCCATCGAATCTGTGCAGGCAAGGGGGAGCTACATTCCGTCCCAGACTGCTCACCTCTTGGGCAAGTTTCCATTGCTGCCAATTGCTCAAAGTCATCCTCCCAATTCCCAACGGTGTGTCACGACTAGAGTTCCAAACTACATCATTCATTGCTACCCATAACTGCTATAGCAGAATCGCAACACAACCACCTGTATCAGCATTCTCCTTACAATAAATATCGAAAATAAGCTCCGACAGGGATTGAAATAAGCTAACCTTTGATAGCAACACATTAGAAAGTCTGACAGAATACCAACTATCTATAGAAAAAAAGTTCGAGTGAACCACCAAAATAAACTATAATATACAACCACCAAATTTATGTTGAAAAAGTTGTTCATTAAAAAATTAAACTACATATTTTAACATTTGAAAATAATTTCGACACGTTCCGAGTGTTTTGAAAGTGTGATTTCAACGTGTACCGTGAGGGAAAAGAGGATGAGACACAAGGCAATTTTTATAAAAGCCGTGAGTATTTTAATTTCTTTTATAATCTTTTCATTTTTTTGGAATGGGTTGTGGCCCACCTATCATTCCTCCGCCACTAGACAATGAATGACAAAGCTCTATCGTATTAAATTATATTGATGCATTCTCAGAGCTGGACTCGAACCTAACGTTACAACATTCCATAGTTGAGTTTGAACCAAGATCTCTAGTTAAACTAGAAAATATCATTTATCATCTAATATGAGTCGCTCTTGTGTAATGCTTAGGGTGTAAATGGGTTGGGTCAACCCAAAAAAACCCGCTCAAACCCACCCAAGAAACTTTAAAAAAAAAAAGTTGGGATGGGTAATTGGGTGGGTATGTTTTCTAAAAATGGAAAACCTATAAAAATAAATGGGTTTTAGGTAAAACCAGACTCATACCCAAAAAATTCACTTACCCAATAATGTCAATGTTTTTATCTTTATTTTCATAGGGTAGAAGAAAAAGACTTAAGGTTATAGTCATAAATCAAGTCATATTTCTAAAACATACACATTGTACTCTATATAATAAAAATCAAAACATGTTAGAATTGCAAATTAGAATGTTGCACTTATTGCTTATTTTGATACTAATGTAGTTTTATGTCATGTAACTTTAGTTTGTTGCAAGTACTTTATAATAAAATTTATTATTTGATATTATAATTTATTATTCTATGATGCATAAAATTATAGTTAAAATAGGTTAACTAATTCTTTTAAGAAAATAAAAAAGTAAGGTAATATTTAAGAAACATTTTTTTAGGGAAATATTTAAGAAACATTTTGACGACTTGTCATTTAGGCATTTAATATTAAAAAAAATAGGGTGACAGCGGTTTAGTTCGTTGCTTGTGTTGCAGCGGTTCCGGTTTCATTTCTCTAGGGGGTGGTTTTGCTCCGTGGCCGGCTGGGTTAATGTTTGTTGCAGCTCTCCACCGTGTCGGTATGGACTGAGGTTGTTGTTCTACGTTCGTGGGTTGGGTTGGGTTGGGTTCCAGTCGGTGGTAGTGTTTCGTTTGTCCCAAATCTAGTGTGTTTGGTGGTGTTGGGGTGGTGGTGGTCGAGTTTGGCGGTGGCGAGGGCATTATGGTCGTGTTTAGGGAGCTCCGGATCTTCTATGTGCTCAATTGTTTGTGTTTGTTTTGTTGTGTTTGTGTTTTAGGTGTTGTGTTCTGTCAAGGGACTAGGGTTGAGGTTGTTTAGATCCCCCTCAACCTCTAGGTGGTTCTCTGTTCAACTGTCTTTATGTTCTGTATGTGTCTGTTTTGGTGTGTTTGTGTTTTAGGTGTGTGTTCTGTCAAGGGTCTAGGGTCATGGCCTTCTAGATCTCCCTCAGCCTTTTGGTGGTTCGCTTTCTTCTCAGGGTCGATTTCTATGCGTTGTCGGGGCTGTGTTTTGTCGGTGTTGCTATTTTGTTCCTTCAGAGCCTTGCCACTAGTGACCTCTTGTCCTTGGATTAGGATTTGGTTGCTTGGTTGTTGTTACTTGAAAGAGCTAGGTGTGCAGATGCTTCGTGTTGATGGAGTTTTCGTTCGTTGCACGTTAAGCCTTCCTGACTGCTCAATTGTCGGCGGGTGCAGGTCATTCATGATTGATCCTCCTTCTTCGCAACTCCCAAATCGTTCGTCGTCGCAAGGGTTGTGGTGGTTTGTGGTTGTCTAGCCAAGGTTTGGGGTGTGCGCCGATCTATTCAGGTGATGGTGATGAAGGTTGTTTTGGTGGCTTGTTTTGATTTGTTTGTGTTCGAGCTGGTTCGTTTTGTGCTACTGTTCCACATTTTCTATGTCTTTGGATTTTGGCATCGGGTTTTTGGTGGGTCGAGTTTTTGGACAAGTTAAGGTGTCTGCTCTGGTGGTTCGTGAGTTGAGTGGTGCTTTGTTGACTTGTGTCGGGAGTCTTGTGGGCCGATCGCTTTTGATTCGAGGCCGAGAGCAAGTTTGTGACTCATGTCCTTTTAAGCTGTTGTGATGTCTCCTCCGATAGACGGAACTTGAGTTATGGTCGAAGCTGAACGTTTGAAGCATATCACCATCGGGTGCCTTATTGATCACTGTTAGCGGTGTTGGTTCTTTGAAGAGCTGCTGTTAGGGGTTTCAGCAATTTGAGGGTGCTGGTGGTTTTTGGGGGGTTTTTTGGTGTTTTTATTTTCTCTTTTTGGTGTAATCCTTGAGATTTAATCCCCTTATATATATATATATATAATATTTTGCCATTAAAAAAAATTAAAAAAATAGACAAATAAGATGGGAAACTCATTACTCAATCCAACCCAACCCAAAAATTAGTGGGTTTGCCCAAACCCACCTAATGATATAAACAAGTGTTTATTTTCACTCACCCAAACCACAATATCATATACTAGACTTTTGACCCGTGCGACGCACGGGTCTTGTCGACTATAATAGAGACCAGTGAATAATCTTTAACCCGTAAGATCATGGGTCGATCAATAAACGCAAATTAGATTTATTAGAGATACAATATTACAATCAAATTTGTCTTACTATGTCCTTCCATGACACTTGAATCTTATCGAATTTTACATTTTAGTTTTGAAAAAATAATCAATTAAAGACTGTTATTTTATTTTATCACAGTATATTATTGTGGCATTATCTTCTCATTTTTTTTTAAAAAAATTATAAAGAAAAAAGATAAAAAGAATACAATATTATATTGTTGCACGAGTCAATTTTATTTATTACTTTTATAGTTAAACATAAAATATTGACTTGTAATAATTGTTTTAAATTTCTACTAACATGAAAAACAAAGTCACTTCAATTGCTCTAAAATGAATAATTACACTTTGATATTTACTCAAAGTAATAATATATTTTTTCCAGCCAATTACATATCATATCTGCAATATATCATAGAATTTAATAATAGAAAAGATCTTATACGTCTAGAAGTCCTAGCTCAACTGACAAATGCCGAAATTGTAAGGTCGAACGTTATGACCCGGGTTCGAACCCAGGACCTCATAGTCTGTGTGAGTTTAATTTCAGTGGTTTACCACTTCATCTAAGACCAAAAAAAAGATCTTATACATATTAATTATTTTGAAGATGTGTGTTTGGTTGAAGAGTTGTGTATTTTTCAAGGGGTATATCAATATATGTAATTTAATGCAGTTCATGGTTCTTAACAAAAAATTTTGAATTTCAAATTGAAGAAGTGTTGAAAGGAAATACATAATTAGAGTTAGCACTTAGCAATTAATGCGGATCATTTGGAGGCAATTTTCTAAGTTTAGTTGTTGCAAACCTAAAAAAAAGTCTATAGACACAATAGTTGTTAGGTTAAATTGCTGCTAACCTAATGCCGTATTTTAGAGGGAATTATTAAGTTAAGTAGCTGCAAACCTAACAAAATTAATAAATAAGAATATACAAACAATGACACAAAATGATATGAATGAAAAGCTCATCAGTGAGGAGAAATATTATGGATTGCTGCATTTTAGAGGGAATTCGTTATGTTAAATTGCTGCTAACCTAATGCAACATTTTAGAAGAAAATTGTTAGGTTAAGTTACTGCAAACCTAACAAAATTAATAAATAAGGATAGTTCGAATTTTAGGTTTAGTCAAACTTAACCTAAAATGACCCACCTTAACCTAAAATGACCCACATTACACCGCTAGTGATGCCCGTTTATTTGTTAGTACGATCCGTTTATATTTCATTTTATGAAAATTAGCAGTTAGATTCGAGAAGCATGTCAAGGTACCTGTCCCGCATTGGATCCATTCTTATTCCATCTTCGCTGTCGGTCGAGTAACTGACACTGGAATCTAGGATCCACGACGTAGCATTTATTGTCGTCATTCTTCAAAGCTTGGTACAGCCAAAGATTTTTGTTTTGGAGTACATCCAGAGATTTAATTAAACACAAGCGAATGGTTTGATTAAAAAAAATAAAACACACGTGAATGGACTATAATCCATGCTGAAAAGATAGAGGAGACGATGATATTCTATTTTCATTGTTTATATGCCCATGTATTGGTCGGGTAATTATTTAGGTTTCGTAGAATTCACGGAAAAATCAGCCATCTTGTGTCTCCCTTCTATCTCTCTGTCCTTAATTACAAAGCATATTTGAAAAAATTGGAAGATCAAGATTGACGAGGACATAGAAAGCGTATACTCCCTCCGTTTTAAATATAAGCAAAATCGATTTTTTAAGTTCATTCAATTAATGATATATGTGATTCACATTATGGATCACATACATCATTAATTGAATGAACCTAAAAAATCAATTTTACTTATATTTAGAAACGGAATGAGTAGGTCTTAAAACTCTAATGACAAGAGCAAAGTATAAGAAGACAAAGAGGCTCTAATTGATAGCCATTTTATTGAAGCGGGTCCAAGTCTTGAAGTATTGAAGCCAACAATGATTGTAAATTGTTTACTAAAAAAAATGATTGTAAATTGTTTAATCAAAATTTAAGGCATTAATCAATGAAGGTTGCATCTTTGTGTATTCATATTAGTTTTAAAAAATGGATCTTGCTGACCACCATTCCTGTCACTTTTAAAAAATTTAAATTTAGATATTATTCTTTAAAATTAAATGGTACAATTTCTAATGCACTGAATACATAAATTTTCTAAAAAAGAAATTACTATTTGAAGTTCTTAAAGAGTGTCTGGGGACATTCGTTAGCATTTTTCTTAAAAATTTACCCAAGAGCGCTTATAAAAGATGATGTCTCTTCTAGCGTAATCAAAGTCCTACGTTCAAATTCAGCATTGGGTATACAACAGCGTTGAAACTCTTAGGGAGAGTTTGCCACATATTTGAATTCCACAATACTTGAGGGATTAGTCTCGACAGTTGCGCTGGGAGGATACATGGTTTACGCAGGAAAAAAAAATTTAAAAAATTTAGCTGTGGGATGAATTAGTAAATTTTATTTGGTTGTAATTGTAGGAAACTTGAGTTGGGCCAAGTTTAATAGAACTTGTAAGGTGATGCCCACTATAATAATAAAAGGCAAGAATTATGCTCTTTACCCAACAAAAATTGCTCGCTCCTAACTGAAAAGACCATTTCGCTCCTGCGTGAATTAACTCACGCTGCGTCGGTTAAGTCAGGTTGCGTGAGTTAACTCATGTTGAGTACTATTTTTGAACAAAACCCAGCAGTACATATTCACAGCTCCATTTTTCTTTCCCTCCACCTCCAAAAACCCAAAAAGTGCAATTCTTTGGGTCAAAATCTTCATTCCAAATCATTGCAAATCGTCAGGAAGCAAGTTTCTACGCTCATCAAGCATCAAAGAACATGTAATGTATCATCAAAACTCATTTATTTTTGCTGATTTTTGTGGTTGGTTCGTCATTTTTTGAGGTAGATGATAGTGCTTAGCGTGAGTTAACTCACACAGAAAGTTAACACTAATGTGACTTAAGTCACACTACTGCGATGCACAATTTTTGAATATTTGCGCCACTTTTTTCCTTTCTTTGCTTGCTGCACAAGTTATTTATTTATTTTTTCCTTGTTATTTTTTTATTTAATAGACATAGAGTGATATGGTTGAAAATGTGGCAGATGATGACGTTGAATCGAAACCGGCCATAATTGAAGCTTCCGGCGTAGCATCCAACGATGTCAAACCAAATGTAGATGTCAAGTTTAAAGTCAAAATTCCCTTTCAAGCACACATTGGTCACAACCAAGGAAAACCAAAACTGGTACCTACCGATAACTTTGAAGGAAAACCTAACCTGTATCTACCGATGTTCGTGTTATTGAAGTAAACCCCGGGTCATTTTTTACAACAAATGAAAGATGGAGAGATCGAGAAGAATTACTTGGTTGGGTTCATCGACAAGCGACAAGGGCTGGATTTACTATTTCTATAGATAAATCTAGTTTAATAAGGCCATACTTGACGATGCAATGTGAAAGAAGTGGTGAATACAAGCCACCTAAGACGAGGAAGAAAACGAAACTTGAAGGCACAAACTCAAGGAAATATGAATGTTCGTTTAGGTTGAAATGCTTCTTTGAGAAAAATACACAAGATTGGTGGATTGCAATGCTTTGTGGAATTCACAACCATGAGTTGGCGCCAAAGTTAACCAGCCACCTTCTTGCGGGTCGACTAAAAGCGGAGGCGAAGCAAAGAGTTATCGACATGACAAAGAGCTTGGCGGCGCCTAGGAATATTCTCGCGGATTTGAAGGGAAAAAACAAAGAAAGTGTGACAATCATCAAGCAAGTGTACAATGTGCGAACTAGATGGCGCAAAGGGCAAAAAGAGAACAAGACGGAGATGCAATACTTGATTTTAAAGTTGGAGAAGCATAAATACGTCTATTTCACAAGAGCATTGTGATCTTGTTAAGAAAACAGTGAGGGCTTGGAGAGAAGTGGTTAACTCTCCTACGGAGGATACATATGCAAGTGCATGGTTAAAATTCAAAGAGGAGGTATACGAACTATTTCCAATGTTTGTTAAATATGTTGAAACCACAGTTTTGCCCTTAAAGAAGCATTTTGTGAGGGCGTGGACGAATAAATTCTTGCATCTAGGGTGTAGAACCACAAACATTGTTGAATCGACTCATGGACACTTGAAAAGTTATTTGAGGAGTAGTGTGGGAGATTTGGCATCATGTTGGGATGAAATTGACAAAATATTGAAAAACCAATTAGGTGAGATACAAGGAAGTTTTGCGAGGAGCATAACTGTCATGGAACACAAATACAAGAAACACAAATTATTCTCTGAGTTGTAGGGGTATGTGTCTAGAGCCGCTTTGAGTTTTATTGATGAAGAATTACAACTCTCTAGGACATTCGGCTTTGCTAAAGAAGATTGTGGTTGTGTACAAATGGCAACGTACGAGTTTCCTTATGCTTGTATTATTTCCGAGAAGAGAAAGAAAAAATGCCTATTCTATTGGATGAAATACACCCTCATTGGCAAAGGTTAAGTGTAATTGGAGAAGAGGTTGATGCGCATTTTTCCGTTACTGAGGGCCCCTTACAAGATGAAACTTCACATCATAGCAAAGTTGCGTGAACTAACATTTCCGGAGGACGCAATGTTGAAGCCACCTCCCAGAAAAGTGGTAACCAAGGGAGCACCTAAAAGGGTGAAGTCTACACCGAAAACGAGGTCCACGGGTCGAATCCCAACTAGGTGGGAGACTTTTGATTCTCAAAATCCCGATAGTCAATGCTCACAAGCCAAGAGTAATGTTCCAAAGAGTAAAGGTGCACGTCTTGGCACTTGCTCCCTCTCACAAGCTTTGACGCCTACTTCAAAACAAAAACCTTATTTGAATATACCATACATTTCACAAATTCCAATGATCATGAGACCTTACATTGAAGACATTGTGAATGTTAAAGGGGATGGTAATTGTGGATTCTGGGTCAAAGCTAGGCACTTGGGATTGGATGAGGATAGTCATGTTTTAGTTCGTCATGCACTTATTAATGAGCTGAAAAATCATAAGAGTGACTATTTACCGATATATGGTACCGAGAAGCGTTTTAAAGTTATCTTGGATGGTTTACATCCTCCAACAAGTAGAAGTCGTATTGCGTCGGAAGATAAGTGGTTGACCACTCCGGATATGGGTCACATTATTACTGAAGTAATATAATATCACAGGGGGG
>Ga0315914_1002758_pt1 | contig 26818 bp, 15 predicted proteins | sample MpolenodulesMG_FD_203920 | JGI IMG/M metagenome (GOLD analysis project Ga0315914, IMG submission 203920) | Medicago polymorpha root nodule microbial communities from Los Angeles, California, United States - elongated nodules | ecosystem: Host-associated > Plants > Roots > Nodule | place: USA...
GAATCTTAAAGTGTTTAAGTTTCTATTTGATTTGTGATTAATGATTTAATCAAGATCTGTTTTCAATGGGATTTCTTCCGCAAAGAGGATTAAAATTTTGAAAAACCCCTCTTAAAATCCCTTCAAGTAAGTGTCGCAAAATGCTAAATTTCTTGTAGTGATTACTTTTCAGCTAATCAAAATAAAAAATTAGATTGGTAATCACGTAAAACTCAATTTAGATCGATACTCTTTTTACTACTACATAGCACTGTACACTTGCACGGCTATCAATATACATCTATTTCTCCTTAATCAACGATTACAAACATTTAAGTTATCATAAATCCGCATCTTATCATTATAACTATCTATGACCTAAATAAATAATAAATAGAAAAATGCAAGATCAAAATCACATGAAACAAAAAGCATAAGGTAGCCTATTAGATCTTCAATTTGAATTTTAATGATGTTGTTCATAAGTTTGTCTTAGTTGATATATTAATATTTATAATTCAAAATTAGGTAAATTTATGTTTTCCTTTTATATATATATATATATTAGATCCAACTATAAGCGAGACACACGGTATTAAATAGGGTGATACGGTCCCCATAAGGACAACCGATGAAGTGGAATAGGGTGTGAGATTAGAACATGAAAATGGAGCAACCGCTTTCTTGGACTCAAACAAATTAAACACTCGCTTTCTCAATGTTGAATGTATATTTCCACCTTAATTAATATATATAACATCATGATACAAACTATTTTTATGATTGAGAACTCAGACATATACAACAACAAAAACAAAAACATGATCAACGTAACATAGGGTACCTTTTCATCCACCAAAACTATTTCTATTTAGTTAATATCTTTAAAATTCTAGAAAATTGAAATAGACCACAAGCAAAACACCCTAACCTACAAACAACATGTCTCTTTTCCAGGCTTAACATCACAAAGGTTATCAAACTATTTTTCCACAACTTTGTTCGCCTCCATTGCAAATTCAAATTCAAATATATTACTACGGTTGTGTTTGGATGAATGAATCATCTTAGAAAAACTTCAATATATAGACTGGTTATCATAGATACATACATACATACCTCAGGTTTGTTTTCTTCTGCTCATCACTAACATAACATTCTAATCTACTTCTTTTCTATCATTTCATATTCTCTTTCAAAATGTAACCTTATAAACCACACTTTAGGAATCTAACCATCATAGCGTTACTTGGTTCATCAATTTATTTTGTGCTATTTCAATGTGAAATGTATTTTGTAAATTATAGGAAGAGGAAGTTGAAATCGTGGATGAAACTGAGAAATCTAGAACACGAAAGGGTCCTGTGAAGAATTCTTAAATGAAAAAAGTATTGGTAGGGATGGCTGTGATTTAACATGGATTGGACTTCCACTAGAGCCAATGCACTAGTTATGCTAAAAAAATTGGAATATGGGTGGAAGAAACCAGCGTGAGTTAACTCACACTGGGTTTCAGTGTGTTTTTTTTCGACGTGAGTTAACTCATGTTGCCATTTGCACTAGCGTGAGTTAACATGCGTAGGGGTATTTTGGACATTTACTTTGGGAATGAGCAAAACCGTTTGGGTAAAGAGCAGAATTCAAAACAAATCACTAAAATTAATAAGAACAAAGATCTTATACGCAAACATAAAAAGCCTCTTATATCAAAACATGTTATATGCCTCACTTATTTTTGAAGATTATTGGGCCGACCCTAGTTTCCCTCAAGGAAGACATGAGCTTGGAGCATACTATAAACTCATGCTGAGTGCATGGGATTTTTTAAGTTCCAACATGTTTTACATACAAGTTAGGGTATCTTGCACCTATTGAGAAGATTAGGTGAAAAAGATGTATCAATTAAGTTTATTTGAATTGATTTAATTAAGTTTATCTATCTACAATAAGTACTTGTAGGACTGTTTAAGAGAGTTTATTGAAACAATTTATGACATGTACTTATGAGTTCTCCACATCAGGCTATGAAAACCGCTTATAGCTTACATAAAAAAGTTTGACTCTTTTATTTTCGTTATAGGAATGATTTATATATAAACACTTATATTTGAACTTGTATATAAACACTTGTATTTTCCGAAGCTACCATGTAAATATGGTAACATGGTACATATTTGAACTTTTATGTCATCCAATTATACATTTCTTTTAGTTTTCAATATCAATATATGAATATATAATATAATATATCATCAATTTATTTTTGAGCTATGAATCTTTTATCAGTTTAGTCAATAAACTATAAAAATAAATTAAAAAATTGACGGATTTTAGTCAATATAATATAGGTTTTCATATATTTTAGGAACCAAATTGACGGATTTTGTATGGTTTAAAGATTATTTAATATATTTTTATAATTTAAAGACAATTGAATAGAAGGTGATACATTAGGGACTGTGGTTTATTCATTTCTAATATAAACATCAAACATTTGATAATATTAAAAGTACTTCGTAATAATTTCCAAAAAAAAATACTTCCCCAAAAAAGTACAACATAATAGCATATTTTTGCTAATATAAACATTTTTTTATTTTTTTCCTGAATTTTTTTTCCACACAATACAACTTGGATGGCTTGAAGGTGCATGTAATCGTAAACATTATTTATTTTTTGGTTACAATGTAATCGTAAACATTTAGATTAGTATATAATATAAGATTATTCTAACTTATGTCATAAGACCAAAAGTTAAAAACTAAAAATGAAATTAAAACATGATTTTTACTATAGAATTTACAATTTTCAATAAAAAAGATTTATTTTAATTTTTTTACCAGCGTGTCTTAAGAACACGAGTTAAGAAAAAAAAGTTATTTATGGGTCTTGTTAACCAATACCTCAGGACAATGATTAAGGAATCTACAAATAGAAATTTTGTCTTGAAAATATAAGATGTTACTTTTGATAAAGTAATGATTACATAACTTTTTCATGAAAATTTACTTGTTTTAGATGCCTCCATTGCCCTTAGCATTCTCCTTTCATTGTATATATTTTCTCTTTTGTAAATCTAACAATTTACTCTCTCTCAAAAAAAAAAAATCTAACAATTTATTGTTCTCCTTTAAACAAAAACATAATATTTTATTTTTTACCTTTCTTTGTACGGTAAAACCGATTGAGAAAGTAGATCATGATTCATGAGTTTTCATGCTTGAAATGAAATTCAGTAAAAAATTGTGAGCAGTAAAAAAAAAGTAAAGAGTGAGAAGGAATAAAAGGGATGAAAAAATGGAACGACGGCGACAAGATCCAGTAACCGCAGCAAACAGACGAAGGCCGTTGTGGCGACCTATGTCGACGCAAACTGCAGCTACCGGCGGCGACAATTCAGCGAAGGCAGTAGTGGCGGAGCAAATCTCACAGACGGTGCAATCCACATCAAATCTTCTTCACCTCATGCAAAACTCTTCTACTGCTCAGGTACCATTTTCCCTTCAATTTCATTCATGATCAAAATAAACAGAAAAAAAATTAAAAAGAATGATTTTGATTCTAATGGATTTTAATTGAAGATTGTTGTTTGGTAAACCTATTAGTATGTTAAAGCGTGATTATCCATGAAGAAATGTCACCAGACACCGGACACGAAACTGACACGTCAACACTAATAGTAATTTAAGAAAATGATATAGTGTATGTTTGGTTTTGACTAGAATTGATTTTGAGCGAATTGATTTTGTAAAACTGATACCGATTAAAAGTAAGTTGAAGATAGAGTTATTTGTTTTTAGAAGTGAAATCAAATATATACATCATGATATGTGTCGGTGTCGGACATGCCTTTGATCAGTAGCACAAAGCACAGACACATACTCAAACATCCGACATGACATGGACACTGAAATGTTGACACCGACAATAATTTGAATAAATGACATAATTCAATGTAATCACATATGTCGGAAACTGACACATGTCAAACCCCAAATACAAATTTGATCAAAGGTGTCAGTGCTACATAGGTGATTATTGATGTTGTTGTTGATTGATTTTTACTTTTTTAGGGTCTTGACTTTTGACTTTTTTTGTAGGCTAAACTTGTTAAGCTTCCCAAGAATCTTTTGGCGAAGGTTTCTACTATCAAGAACACAGAGCAGGTAATTGAATTGATGTAAAAGGTGGTTGTTGAGTGTGAGCAAATGTTTGAAGTGTGTGTAATGGATTATGGTTTGTTGAACAGGTTTTAGGGCAGTTGCCGAGAGTAATATCCTCTCTGGATGCACACATGGAAAATGGATTGCAAAAGTTAGAACCTTTTCTTTTTTGATTGATTAATAATTATGAATATGCTGTATTTTTGATTTTGAACCGAAGCTGTATTTGATGTGTTATAATTATGAATGAAATGAGATTTAACTTTGTGCTGAAACTGTTATATTCATCTTGAATATATATTGTGTTGATGGCTACTGAAGCAGTGTTGTTAATTTCGGATTACAGAAAATAGTGATTTGTTCAAATTTGATTGCATAATAATGTGCTATGACACCTCTATAGCTGCTATTTGGCAACACTTAATACTAAATTGCATTTTGCGGAACAATAGCTGTTTGTTCATATTATGCTATAAGCTATAGCCGCTATTTGACAACACTGATCGGAAGGCGCTGCAGTTTTTTTTTTTTAATATTGCTGATTTGAGTTGCAAATTTGTAGTGTTCCACAGCTGAAGACTGTCGTTCAGTTACTCGCAAATATGGAAAGTAGCCAGCTTAGTTCACTATCCCGAACCCATGTTCTTGAGAAGGTACGGATATGATGATAGATTTGTCATTGATTTAGTCGTAAATATTCGCCTTATGATTGCGACCATGGATTTAGATAAGGAGTATGTTATAAGAGGGCTTAACATGGCTTCGTCGGGTGAAGCCGTGACAGCACAGTTTTTGTTGTTCATCTAAATATAATGCTCTCTATAATGAAAACCTTTATCTGTCAGAGAAGAAAGAAAGGACACTTTTTTTTTATAAAAAGCTTGTGTCTGAGGTCAACTTTAATGATGAATCATTTTCAATTGCTTTCACCTATCAGGAACATGAACCAGGAAACCAGTCACAAGGGACAGATTAATCTAACTTTGGCTGCTTGGGAGTTTCCCCTTTGATCAGTTCATGCAGAATTTTTCAATGCTTTGGACTGATCATCCTTGACTTCATCCTACCAGCAATGTTTCTTCTTGTGTCTTTCTGCAAAGCAAACAACAAAGATTTGTCCCTTCTTTTGGATAATGTAAATCGTGATTCAACTGTAGAAAGCTGTCAATATTATGACTTATGAGTGACAATGTGCCAAATTTTCAGACTGGGAATCTTGACTTATGAGTTCAAGGTCATGCAACTAATTGATAGAGAACAATTGTCAACATATGTATGGATGTGTTCACATTTTCAGCTTGTGCTTTTTTGGTTTTTCAAGTTTTGGTTTAATAAACAAATGATTTGTAACTAATTCTCGTGTTACCTCCTTGTTATTGGAAAAATTAGATGTTGGAAAAAGCTAATTCTAATAGTTTTTCATTTTATCTCAATAAAAAATATAGTTTTTCATTTTAGAATCAAAATAGATTTTTTTGATAAAATGATTTTTCTAAGAATCTTAAACAACATAAAAATGACAGAAGTGATTTTTTTATAAGAAAAAATATAAAAAATTCTAAAAAATCTAAAACAACCCCATCCTTAAACTGTTTCTGCTGCGCGAAATGCAATCTTATCATTGAATGCAGTACATTACTCTGCTATTATTAACTTCAAAATTCAAGAGTTGTATCATGTTTTGACACATTTTTGCACCTATTCGCAATATTCCTGCAGAGGTATTAGATCCTGTTATCCGAGGACAAGTTAGGGGACAGTCATTGCTTCAACCAAAGTTTTATTTGATTGCAACCATACAACCAAGTAAACAAGAGCAAAGCTACAGAAGGATTGCAAAGTTCTCAATTAGAGATTGAATTTTGCTTATTGACCCCAAAGCGGTTCGCTTTGTAACTTCCGAACGGCTTTTCTGTGTATTTATAAGCCTCTGGAACGTTGTTTTTTAGGCTTAAAGGAGCAAATAGGGGGCAAAAGAGCAGTCATCAAGATTTTTGCAGTTTGCTAGGAAAAGACCACTACTACTTAAATACCTGTGTCCACTTTTTCAAACAATCAAATTGGTTACAAACCTCCTCATTGATATTTGATTGTCTAGCTAAGTAATTTTTATTATGTAATTAGAATTGGATTGGAAAGTTAGTATGACACATGTATCGTGAGGATGACTCTAAGTGTGAAGATTAAGAACAATGGAGCGTGAAGATGACTCTAATATGATTTTTTAAGAGCAATGTCCAACTCATATTAAACATTTACTATTTATTGACTATGTTGGAGCTAGTGGCCACTCCATCGATAGTTAAAATGTAATTTCTCTTTTTTTTAGTTTCAGACATCTTTTCATGAAATAATAAATAAATCAAAGGACTTAAGAATTCTAATCCCTCAACAAAAACCAAATAACAACCACTCCCTCCCTCCAATTCTCAACTATAATTATTATTTTTGCTTTTTTTTAAAAGGCTAATTATATGGTGCAAAAGTAGTTTGTGTATGCACACAGCTTTTACCTTTCGATTGAGCAGCCCCATAAGTGAGTTCTTATAGTGTACACCCCACACCATATATTTCTCTTCCTCCAAACTTCGTACCCTTAAATTTGAGTTCAAAACCGTGTGAAACTGACTGTATAAATCTGAACCATTAGATCACATTTTTAAAATCGAAATTGCATACTATGTGAAACAGTTACAACAGACAATCCAGGTCCCTTTAGCAATAGAGGACAATGCAGTGATTGGATGTGAGTGGGGAAAGATCCGGTATGATGGGTTCCATAATAGATCATTTGGAACTATCCAATCAAATGGTAAAGGAAAGTGGTGCAACGAAGTCTTGTTTCAAAACTTTTAATGTTGTAGTGTTTTTTTTTTCTTTTGAAAGAATGTGGTAGTGTTTTGTTATCTGTTAATATTTTTTTCTTCCAATTTTCAATCAACTAAAGAGAGAATTTTCAAAAGTAATTATCTATTGTTTTTTAATAATCTGTGTGCAGGTTTCATGCAACATCAATTGTTAAGAAGAAATGGATGGAAGACCGATGTTAGTTATAAACGTTCCCTTCTATCATTGTGTAATTTATGCTAGTCAGTAATCATGTTTCTACATTTATTTATACCTTTTGCAAAACAAAACAAAAAATAAAATACTTCTCATGAGTTAAAAACAAAAAATAAAAGCAAGAATAAAAAGCCGTGCTAAGTTATTTCATTTTTTTAAGCAGACTAATGTTTAAAACTTTACCTCATAGTATGAATAAGTAAGGTATCTGAAATTTGAACTCTGATCCTTGTATATGTTAAACTCATATGGACAAGTTATTTATTTTTATGTTTGCTTAAAAAGGAAAAGAGCAAAAACTAATATGATATCATACAAGTGGAAGATGTTTAAATTTTTAACTTGAGAAGCCATCTTTTTAAATAAATTTTAATTACTCGAATGATTAATTTATGTGGTTGCGCGTGGGACATATATTGGTATTATTTACAACAAGAATGTCCTTGAAGTACAATGTTTAAGCACTAGGCACCAAACACGACCATGTTTATTAACACAACCGGACCATGTTTCTTGCTGCCAGTCCAATTTTCCACTTGTTTTCTTTCAAATAGACAATGAGATTCATTTAGTGGTTCCCACCATTTTCAGAGGCTAAAATTCTTCATTCCTCTGAAACAAAAAAATATAAACCGCAATTATGAGAACTAAATAAAACCAAACAAAGAACATAATAAATTTGATATAAATGAACTAGGAATGAATGCAAAAGTCACAGAAAACATGATGCAATATGGACTGTCAAATTGCCCTAAGTTTAAAAACTTGTCTGTACACAAGCATTTTTTTTTTTGGTACATGTACTCAAGCAATTGCTATCGTCCAAACAAGAACAAAGAGAAACATTGAGTAAAAAAGTAAAAGCCCAAGATAACAATTCAATAAATGGCGACATAAGCAATTAAAAAACAACAGAGACAATATATATCAAGTGCAATTAAAGATTTACGTTCCTTCAAATCATTGTTTTCCCTAATTAGGACATTTTACTAACTTTTCTTTCTGTTCTAAACTATAAGTCATTTTAGACATTTTTGTTTTCTTTCACCCTATTTTTGTCTTCACCAATAATTAATAAGGGGAACTAATAACTAACACGAGGGAATATCAGAACATTATTTTTATCATATCTTTTCATGTATGCTCCATTAGTTGTACTTTAAAAGACACCATCAAGATTAGTGGACTTTCATAACGAAAGGATCGTCTTATTAAGCTACTTTTTTAAGATCTACAGATCAATATACATCTTAATTTATTAGTTTGTATCGTTAACAATCTAGGATTTCAACAAGAAATATCTAAGAGACGGCTATGATTTCAATGGCATAACATCACACAAATTACAAACAATTATATAATAAAATCTAATGGATTTCTAACTTAGTAATATAAAGGTCCAATATTTTAAGTTCAATGCTCTATTATTTGACACTTACCCTCAAACTCATGATGTATTAACAAGAAAAATTGTGAGTTTGTCAAACAAAATACGAAAAACATATTAACCAATATAAAGTTCTAACGCTACCACTCAAGCTAAACTTTACTATGTTTTTAAGCTTGTTACAAATTAATCTGAAAAATAAACTAAACCAGCTGATGACATAACCAATATGACATAACCAATAGAGAGAATCAAACAAAGTGAGTTATCATCATAGAGAGAGCATCAAGAACCATCACCATCAACAAACCAAAGAGAGAAACTATCCAAACAAAAGAACCAATGGAGAGAGAGGGGGGAGAGAGAGAGAGGCAATCAATCACAAGAATTAATAGGGAGAAGTGTTATTAATCAGAAAAATCAGCAGGGAGAAATGCAATCAATCAGAAAAATTAATTCAAAAGAATCAATGGGGAGAAGTGCAATCAAATAGATAATCAATCGGGAGAAGTGCAATCAAACAAAAGAATCAACATGAAGATGTGCAATCAAGCAGAAGAATAAGAAGATGTTCAATCAATCAGAAGAATCAATAGGAAAATGTGCAATCAAACAGAAAAATCAATGGGGAGAAGTGCAATTAAGCAAAGAGGAAGAAACCGAAAAGAGGAAGACAATCAAAGAAGAAACAACAACCAAATAGAAGAACAAACCGACCAACAAAGAGAGGAACCAAACCAAAAGAGAGAAACCAAATCAACAGAGAGAAGAAAAGCAACAACCAAAGAAGAAAATCATCAAAAAGAAGAACTAATCAAATCCAAGCCAAACCGAACAAAACCAAACCAATGAAGAGAAACAATAAAAGAAGAAGGAGCGTTCAAAGGGACGAAACTGCATCAAACCAAATCAGCTCCACAAACAAATTCGTTCGGTAAAATAACTAAATTATGCCATGATTAATACCAAATTGTATTGGAAGAACATCCAAATCGAAAACTGCCGAAATTTCAAAATTGTGCCAAGCAAGTTGCATTGTCATGACAGAACCAAGCCAGAACCTTAACACCTAAATTTCAACCACTTATGGAAGCCAATATTAACAGTCTCAATTCAATTAATAATGCAACAAATTGAATCTTGACCAATCTAGCCAATAAAAAAACGAGAACAACTTCTACAGCCCAACAAATTCTACGATAAATATTTTCAAAATATTAACTTTTTATAATTTTTTACTCTAGATAATTAAATATAGGCAAAATACCTATTTTGGACCTTTAAGTTTGACAAAAATATCAGGTTAGTCCTTTAAGTTTCTAAAGTTTCAAATAGGTCCTTATTACCCTTTTAAAGACTCATTTGAAACTTAAAAACTTAAAAAAAAACTTCAAATAGGAAAATTAAATTAACAACTTAAAGAACTTATTTGAAACTTATAAAACTTAAAAGACCTATTTAAAACTTAGAAAAACATAAAGAACCTATTTGAAACTTAAAGGACTAATCCGATATTTTTGTCAAACTTAAAGGACCAAAATAGATATTTTGCCTTAAATATATCAACAGTCAAAGTTGTGTCTTGACATGTGTGAAATGATTGACTGTGACACATATTTTAAAATAGAGGGAGTATTAATTAATTATTTAAAAATACACACTTTTTTTCGTTTTCCACATTTTTTCTCAATTATATATGTACCAACTGGAATATTTAAATACTTGTGAGAAAGTATTTTCCATATTTAAACTTGAACGATTGGATTTCTTACTGTCAACCGATTAGTTTTGCTATAAATAAGGTACTGCTTGTTTTCTTCTTTTTCAATTTGTTATCATGATTTGAATGATATATATATATTTTTTACAAACATAAACGATATTCATTCAAATCTTATATATAAAATGAAGAAAGTTATGCCCATAAACCTTAGTAAAACCCTAGGCCAACCCTAACACATTTGACTTGAATGCCTTTGTTTAGGCGTCAAAATACAAACTTTTTAAAATGACAAAACAACAATTCTACCATTCTGTGTCCTTCAACAAAAAGACTCTGCCATTTGTATCCTTGGACGTGTAAAATGCACTCTAAGTGTCAAGAGTAGTGCATTCAACATGCTAAGTATTACCCATACAATAGTCTGAGTGTCATGACTCATGATGGATACATACAACAAACCAAATGTTAGAGAAATACATGTTGCAAGTCAAGTATTACCATGCAATAAACCAAGTGTCATAACTCATGAATACATGCAACAAGTCAAATGTCAAGAGGAATACACGCATCAAGTCAATTTTTACCATGCAATAAATCAAGTGTCACAACTCATGAGGAATACATGCAACAAGCCAAGTGTAAAGATGAATACATGCAGCAGGCCAAGTGTCACCCAAGCAATAAACCAAGTGTCATGAATCATGAGGAATACATGCAACAAACCAAGTGTTAAAAGGAATGCATGCATCAATCCAAGTGTTACCCATGCAATAAATTAAGTGTCGTGACTCATGAGGAATGCATAAAACAAGCCATGTGTCAAGATGAATCCATGCAGCAAGCCAGATGTTACCCATGTAATAAACCAAGTGTCATGAAGCATGAGTTATACATACAACAAGCCAAGTGTCAAGAGAAATGCATGCAACAAGCTAATTGTTACCCATACAACATATCAAGTGACAAGAGGAATACATGTAGCAACCAAGTGTTAACCATACAATAATCCTAATGTCACGTGGAATGCATGCAACAACTCAATTGTTATTCATCCAATAAACCAAATGTCAAAAGGATTACATGCAATAAGCCAAATGTTATTCATTCAATAAACTATATCTCTTTCTTCTACCTTTATGCATCACAACCCTTTTTTTCCTTCATGAACTCACCAAAACCTTCACTCTCTACCATCTCATCTTTTTTCTTCTAAAAAGGGCATCTCTCTTATTCTCTCATTAGTCACAACCCTCTCTCTTTCTTCTGGATGTTCTCCACCCTCCCCTTCTGTGCTCGCTCTCCGCAAATTCCTTGACATTTGGATCGTACATATCTACTACAGCTTCTTCAATTGACGAATTCTTCTATGAGTTTGTAAACACCTGGATTCACACCGCCAATGGATCCATCTCCATGATCGCTTGATCCAATGTCAAACCTTCAGTGGTTGACAATCACAGCTCGCCATATGGTCAATAACATGTGGCTTGAAATCAGCCTTCTCCTTCTTCTTTCTCATACGGTACTACTCTCTCTCTCCCTCCCTCTCTCATATATATTGATTACTAAATGATTAAATAATGGATGTAAATATTTTTTTGCTAAAAGTTTTGGAATGATTATAGATGTGTATGATTTCTTTTAATGAGTTAATGATCTGATTATTTGTATGGTTTATTTGTTTTTTTGCAGATTTGTAGAATTCCTTTTTTTTTTTTTAGGGAAGATTTGTAGAATTCTAAATAGTGAACAATCTTATAAATACATGACCTAATACATACGTAGACTAAAACATAAAATGAAATTTCTTAAATGAAATTTCTTTCATATATGTTGTTGAAGGATTTCAATTCATTTATGTGATTGTTATTATTTTTATTAATGGATTTTTACACGAATAATTTGCTGTACATTTTTTCCGAATTGAATTCATGACATTAGTTCACCACAATTTCTAACAATATTACATTTTACATATAATTCACCCGTGCGAAGCACGTGAACGTGATTTAGTTTATAGAGTAAATCAATATAATACAAATTTAAAGTCGTTTAAAAACATAAATGATGATTATGTCAACAAACTCATGACATCTATGTTAATAATATAAAATGACATTGTATATATATGCCTACAAATACAAATGTAACATTTACGTTTGCCTCCAAATCTGTAACATTTCGTTGCCTAAGTCATTAATTGAATATACACTTGATCAAAACTACTTTTTTAATTTGAATCAAATAAACATTGTATTAAGACAAAAAATCGAAAACACACCACACAAAAACGTGAAATCAACACGAGCAACAACGAAATCACAGAAGCATGCGACTGAAGATTGAGAAAATACACGAAAATTATTTATTTAACTAAAAGAGGAAAAAATTTAAAGGGATGATTTCAGACTAAAACTAATACTTAATCATCTCTCATTAATAAACTAAAACATAAAAAAATTGATGACGATTAGAGTTTGAGAAGGAGAAAAGAGGGACATAACAAATCGTTTTTTTTTTTTTACCAACTTTGTTAGATTTTTTATAACCAAATAAAATAAAAATGTATAAAAACACTAGTACATGAACACACATGGGTCATGCAAGAATATTTTAGTAACAAACAATGTAAATTAAATATACAAGTTAATTTGTCCCAAATTCCAACTATGTTACCACTGACATTGTAATATTCGTAGCTAAAGACTGTCACAGCTCTGTCACATCACATGACTCAGATCAAAAAACTTTATTTTTTTAATCTTTTCTCTCTCAATTCAAAATTTATCCCTCTCTCTCTCTCTAACAATTATCCTCTCATTCATTAACCCATCACTCCGTACACGTGTCACTTACCATAAATCATTGAAAACATCATCAAACCCTGTCCCACAAACATCATCAACGTTCACAAACTCTTCTAAATCACCAACCTTTGACCCTTTGCCACGTGGAGGGTTATTGTTTAAGGCACATGATAAGGGTTGTTGTAGGGTAGTGTAGCGCTTTGTAGAGTGTGTGTGTAGAATAGAAGAAGTAGTAGAGGAAGGTGTTTTGTTTTGTTTGTTTTTGTTGTGTGAGAAAAGAAAAAAGGAATCTTTTTGAAGGTGGAAATGAGAGTATTGAGGTGAAGTGTTGGTGGGTTTTGCTTAGATTTGTGAAATGTGATGAAGGTTTGTGAAAAGATTTTATCTTGCATTGTGTTTTTTTTTTTGATGGGTTGTTTTTGTACTTGTTTGGATCTTAGGTTTGAGATAATGTCTTTATTTTTTCTGGGTTTTTTCTTGTTTTTGAGAAAAATTTGATTTTTTTTTTATGTTGCTGTTATGTGGAACAATAGGGTCTTTTTGTTTTTGTTTGGTGGGGTTGAGATTTGTTTATTTGGAAATAAATTAAAAAAAAAATGAAATTTTTTGGGGGTGGTTCACTGGTTTCTTTAGTTGAAAGCATCTTTTTTTGGTTGTGTTTACCTTAAATGGGTGTTTGTTGAATATAAAATTGGTGGTGTGGGCACACAAATGTAATAGATTGGTTGTTTGGTTTATAAATTAAAAAAAAAAGTTTTTACATTGCATTGTTTTGTGCAATCATTGTTGTTTGAGTGTTGACATTTTGTGTTTATTGGTGAAATGGTGTTTTATAAGTTCATTTGTGTGCTTTGTTCAGTTGATGTAAATATGGGAACTATGTTTGTGGAAGTCAAAATTCTAGTCAAATGTGGAAGAACTTGTTTCATGTTTATTCTTGAGATTGGAAAAATAGTTTCTCATCTTCCTCTAAATTTATAGGTCTAGCTAATTATAGTTGTATTTACATTGTAAAACGAGCAAGGATATGTTTTTGTTTTCCAGAAACTCTTTGTTTAATTGGTTATTTGTGTGATGAAAGTTAAGCTTATTTCAGGTTATTGGTTGGTTTCTTAAAGAAGGAACATAGCTCAACAATGTCCACTTTCCACTGTTTTTAAGCTAAAATTAACGAATACAATTTCTCTTTAAGTTTAACTACTTTGATAAATTTATCAGTTAAAAGAGGACATGATTGAGTTCTGTGTTCCTTGGTTCCATTCTTAGTGGACTGGAAATGATGTAGTTTTAATGTCGAAGATCAAGTTATGGGGTGAAATGTGAATCTAGTTCATTTTATAAGTAAATGGTTTTGTGGAAGGACAAAACATTCATAGATTAAGTTATTGATTTGTTATTTGGAAGGCAACCCTACCTAGGGCCTGTTTGTATTGGCTTATTTGAGCTCATCTACTGGCATAAGCACTTATGAGTCTATTAAAAGGAGCTTATGGAAACAACTTAAGACATGTCCATAAGTTGTTTCCATAAGCTCTCTTAGGATAGCTTATGAAAAAAACTTATAGCTTACATGTAAACAATTTGACTTTATTTTATTCGTTGTTATAGAAATAGTTTATACTAGATGTTTATCCCACTGGGCCCCAGTGAGTTAAGGCTTGGTTGTTGTAAGATGTAGTTCACTGAATCTAAGTAGTTGAAACATGACAGGTTTGAATGGTAGGCCATGGACTATGCTGCACTTGAAATTTACTTGGATTTTTACTAGGGGGGATCACATTCTGATTAGTGATTTGGGAGGAAACTGGACATGAGTATGCTTGTGGGGATATGCTCGAACCGCGTGAATCTGATATTCCTGTCCTGTTTCTGGTCCTGGTTGTACTTCCTTTGGTGGCTTATATCTTACTTGGAAAATGGAGTGAGACTGCTAAGAAGAGAAATAGGATAAATTTGCTTGCTCAATTGGCTGCTGAAGAAGCCTTTAAAGCCGAAGCAAAAATGGCTGTTGCTGATGTAATTCCCCCTCAACCTCAAGTTTTTTATACTCCAAAAAATTATTCTCCGAAGAATGAACTTCATCATGAGTGTGCTAGGTGTTCCGCTCCGGCTAAAACTCGCTGCTCCAGATGCAAACTTGTTAGATACTGGTAATTTTCTTTTAACAAATTGTATCTATGAACCTGTTTTTTTTCTTCCTCTTTCTATATCTTAGATACAATGTGGAAGTATGCTTTGAATTTTAATCATGGTTTCTGAAAGATTTAATTCAGATAGATACACTGTTGGTGTAAAGATTTTTTCCTCTTTCAATCAATCGTTTGTTAGATTATTAAAAGCGTTTGACATCAATCATATCTACTTTTAAAGTCACATATATAAATGGTTGTGATTTCTTCATGATGTAAATTTTCACATTGATAGAGTATCCAAATTTAAACTCATATCTGAATAGGGAATAAATATAAAATATCCAGGAATTAGATTAAAGTTTTATACAACACCAAATGAAAAGTACACTACATTTGGAATAGTGCCCGGTTTGTACTCAGATAGGTGATATCCAAACTAGTACTTGGCAAGGAAATGTGCTAGTTTTTTAGATAGGAGGGGTTACTTATTGCAACATAAATACATTGAAACTTTAGTATCTATTCTTTAATTGAATCACTTCTTCTATAACATTATGGTATGGAAAATTATCTGTTTGACATAGAGATTATTATTTCTTAAAATTTGAGCTGTAAGTGGTTTGCAGCTCTGGGAATTGTCAAATAATCCACTGGAGGCTATTTCACAAACAAGAGTGCCTGCCATTGGAAACTCATAATTCAAGCTCGTTTCCTATGGCTTTTCCGGTTGAGGAATTCGGTCACGGAAGTGCCTTTTACGAAAATTCAAACAACCCTTACTTTGGTTGCAATTTGAACCAGACTTTAAGTGCGAGGGAACCTTTGGACAATTTGATTCACCCTCCAATTGGCACCACCGCCGCTTCTGCTACAGTTGATTTTTCTCCATGTAATGGTTCTCAACCTTCCACTTTGGAGAGAAGACCTTCCCGTAAATCCAGCAGAGAAACACGGCGAAAAGATAGCGGTCCTATTTACGAATCTTCTCTTGAATCTTCTGATTGTAAAGCGACCGCTTCTCAGGAGACATTAATGAGACAGAAGGTTTACTTGTTTTTCTTTGATATCAAATTGGCATACACTTTGTACATAGACTAATCCATATTCAACTCTGATCATTATCCTAAATTGTTGCTGCAGTCAAGAAATAGTAACGATTCTGTGTCGGAGGAAGAAGCCTCAAAGATCAATTCTAATGACTTTGGAGTATATACTCATGAACAAGATGGTTCAAGAAACACAATGGATGAGGATGATAACTATCAAACTCAATATGAAAATGCATTTGCACCAAGAAACAGAAATGGAAGCTATAATGTGTCCGCTGTGAACAATGATGAAGGCGTTGATGAATTTGAAACAAACGTCGTTACCAAAGGAGGAAATGTAGTCAAGGGGATGAACCATCATTCCGATGAAGCAGCGCAACACAAATGCTCCTCTGAAACGACAGTTAAAGGAAGTGCAAAGGCTAAAAAGCCATCACATACATCGAAGGCCAAATTTTCTAAATCACCAAAGTCAACATCAAAGACGTCAATAGACTTTTGTGACCCTGAAATAGAGAAGAAAGGGAAAATTCCTGATGAACCGAGTTAGTACCATTGCCCTTTATTTTCCTCATGTGTTATCTTCATGTGAATCTTTCCTATAATTTGAGTTCACTTTTGTTCTATGTTAAGGTATTCTCTTTTGAAAATACTATCTATGCTCATTATGCAGAAGTTGCTGGAAGCAGAAGTACTCTCCCTTTGCATGGTATCAATGGCGTTACAAGTACTGGACTCATGAAAATGATGGGTTTGAGGAAATCAACAAAACATACTGCACTAGCCTCCTCAGAAAGCAATGGAGTAAGATCCAAAAAGGCAAAGAATATAAAGGTTAGTTTTGAGTTTTAATTTTGATACACTTTAATTTAAAATGTTTTACGCTGTCAACAAGTCACTCATGTGTGTGACTTCATAAATTAGAAATAGTCATGGTTAAAGTCATGATTTGACGATTATGTTTGATTGACATTGTATTTTTTTACACCGACAGTGGATATGAATTAAATCCTAGTTTTTTATGGATGCTTTCAAATTCAATTCCAGCTGTCTTTCTACTTGAAAAGTAAATATTATTCCATTATTAAAAATCGATGATGTTTCTAACATATTAATGTGTTGATCATGTCCCAGATGTTGTTTCCTTATGAAGACTTTGTCAAGATTTTCCAGAGTGAAGTCTTTGGCATATTCCCAAGGGGACTTTTAAATTGTGGGAACAGGTAAAATTAACATATTTTGTAAAACCCTTAATGTCCCTTTTTGGTATATTTGAGTCGTTGTTTGTTAAATATGTTTTCTTCCTCCTTACTTTGCAGTTGCTATGCGAATGCTGTCTTGCAGTGCTTAACTTCTACAAAGCCTCTTGTCGTTTATTTGCTTTATGGATCACATTCGAAATCATGTATTTCCATTCTCTCTCAATCTTTTCACTTAAACAATAATTCCGATTTGCCTCAAATTCCTCTCTTTTTTTTTAAAAAAAATTAAATTGTTTTTTTCTTCATGAATGTCAGGTTGTGCTAAAGATTGGTGTCTCATGTGTGAATTAGAGCAGCACATGATGATTTTGAGAGAAATTGGGGCTCCTCTTTCTCCTAGTAGGATACTTTGGCACATGCGGAGCATTAATTGCAACATGGGTGATGGAAGTCAGGAAGACGCTCATGAATTTTTAAGGTGATTTGGGATTATTTCCTATTTATCTTTACTGCTGCAGATTATGAGAATGTTGCGATAAATGAGTAGACACACAAGTTAAAATAGGATTAGGAATAAATGCATTAAAGAGGACACTAGGGTTGTACGCTTTTACCTTGTAAAAAAGATAGAATCTTTCTTTAGGTGGTTTTAGACTTTGAAACACTGACACAGACACGCGCACCGAATATGAAACTGATACTAAAACGTAGACACCACTAATAACTTAAGAATTTGGAAGTGATAAAATGTAACTACATGTGTTAGTGTCAACATTTATACATGTGTTAGTGTCAACATTTATACATGTTGGACGCCAGACACACCTTTAATCCGAAGCTTCACTGCTACATATGTTTTAAAATGCGTGGAGCCTATATAGGCCCGATAAGTTGAGTAAGTTAGAGGTAGAAGTCCATATGATATGATTTACTATAACTCGATAATATGATGTGTTTTGATTCATACAGTCAACTTGACCTAGTATACTGTAATTTCACTGTACTTGTTTGAAACATACATAGTTAATGCTAAATTATATCATTTGTTATTTATATAGGCTTCTAGTTGCATCGATGCAATCAATATGTTTGGAGGGACTTGGTGGTGAGAGAAAGGTTGAACCTAGATTGCAAGAAACAACTTTCATACAACATACTTTTGGTGGTCGTCTTCAATCCAAGGTGTGTGTAACCCATGTCTTGTGATTTTCTTTAGTTTCCTTAAACTTTACATCTTTTTTGATGTCATTTTGAAATTTTTATGTCTACAGGTTAAGTGTTTGAATTGTAGTCATGAGTCAGAAAGGTATGAGAACATTATGGACCTGACGTTGGAGATTTTGGGTTGGGTTGAATCACTCGAAGATGCACTGACTCAGTTTACTTCCCCTGAAGATTTGGACGGAGAAAATATGTACAGATGTGGAAGGTATGATCATTTAAGTTTTGTATTTTCTGCTGCAATCTATTAAGCACTGATATGGAAATGTCAACGCATGTAATAATTTGAGAAAATGAGGGTAACTGAATGTAATCACATGTGTCAGTGTCTAACACCGACACATGTCAGACACACCTTCAATGTAAGTTCTGGTGTTACATAGGTCAAAATAGAATGTTTAATTGGTTAGATTTTTTACTTCCAATAAAGATATGTCACTTTATTTTTATTGTATGCATTTTGAATTAGGTGCACTGCATATGTTCGAGCTAGAAAGCAACTGAGCATACATGAAGCCCCTAACATCTTGACCATTGTTTTGAAGAGGTTTCAGGTAAATCACAGCTCTTGTAAAATCGTTCTTTATTTTTTTTTTTATCTTTGCTTGGAACGCTAGACATTGTCTTTTTCTTGGTAATTGTTCTTATTGCTATTTATAGCTTTGGTTGGCGGCGTTAAAATTACTGGCTTTCCAGATTAACGGCATAAACAAATTTTTTAAAACTTTACTCGGATGTGGTAATGCAATCCTTTTCTTTGTAGTAATGATCTAGTATGGCAGGTCAATTTTCTGTGGCCATACGACCTTTTAAAACTAAAATATATCTATTATATATTTCTTGTTTTCTTTAAATAAGTATTACTACAAAATAATTATGGGTTGAGTCACTATAGTCCTGAATATATTGGAATTACAAAGTAACCCTGAGTGTGTCTTTGTTTCGTAATTTAATTGACTAACTTGACTAACAAAAGACATATTTGTGGACCAAACTAACTAACGAAACACATATTCGAGGATTAAAGCCGCTAAGGAAAGACACGTTCAGGGATGTTTTTGTAATTTTGATACATTCAAGGATTATAGTAACAATGCTCGACATCAAGGACCATAACAAGTGATTACTCTGATTCTGGTGATGGAAACATTACTTCAATTCGGCCTTAACCAATATCTCATGTTTGTAATTATTGTCTTCTGTAATGTGTGTCTAGATCCCATACTTGGATGCCAAATAATGTTTTGAATTTCATCATTTTCTTTATATTAACCCTTTGAAATATTTCTTGTTTTGTTCTATGTCATCAGGAAGGAAGATATGGGAAAATTAACAAGTGCATAACTTTTCCTGAAATGCTAGATATGATTCCTTTTATGACTGGGACGGGTGATATTCCTCCACTATATGTGCTTTATGCCGTTGTTGTGCACCTCGACACACTGAATGCGTCCTTCTCTGGACATTATGTTTCATACGTGAAAGATCTACAAGGCAATTGGTTCAGGATAGATGATGCCGAGGTAATGTTGTTAACCGCTAATTTATTGTTTGTAGCTGTCATTAATTAACTCTTCCAAAAGCTTAACTTGTTAGAAGAAATTGCATGAACGGTTGTTTAACCAACAATAACCATTCCCGTCGGTGCGTAACATTTTATACTAATATCTTGTATATTTTATGGAAATAGACTAAGAGAGATTATCCATTCAGTTTTTAACAAATTTTCCAACTTAATGTCTCATTAATATATCTTGATTTTATAGCGAAATAATCAAACAGCAGATACATGTTTTTAGTCATATTAACCATATTTCATACCAGTAATTTGCTTGAAATTTAACAGGTTCAACCAGTACTAGTCAATCAGGTGATGTCAGAAGGAGCATATATCTTATTCTATACGAGGTAGAGACCTAGTTGCTTCGACAGTTCTTTATAATTTGTTTCCTTTTATCTAACTACACGTTCAGTGAATATGATTTATGAATTTAACAAAGTGTCACAACACAATTCATTAACCATCCACCGAGCGTAATTAACCACGACTTTGAACATCATTAACCACAATTTTCAGTGTTCAATTACAAATGATATCCATTAAAAATTCAAATCTTGTTCAGATATACATGATTTCAAGTGTACAAATATACATCATATCTATTAACCTAGATTTATGTTTAAATATACACATGAAAATCAGGGTTATGATGTTCAAAATTGCGGTTAATTGTGTTCAGTGGATGATAAATGAGTTGCATCACCTTGTTATATCTATTTACCATTCGCTAAACATAATTAACCACGTATTTGAAATGCTTAACCATCCAAATTGCTGCTGAATTTTGTTGTCCAGGGTTGTGTCAAAATAACACAACTATTGTTTTATCGCATGCAATATATATGCTTCCTTCAGGTTTTAACACTTCATTTTCGGTAGGTCTTCTCCCCGTCCACCAGTAGAATTCACCGGGAAAGCCGTGCAGCAATCAGTTTCTGATTCTTCAAAGCTCTATTCATTGGAAACACAGAAACCGTCTAAACCAGGACATAGCCGGCACGTCAGTCAAAGTTTTGTCTCTGAACCTTCACCAAATACCAGGCCAGAAATCACCACTCACCTTATCGACACCTCTAATGGCTTCCTCAAAAGAAGCACAAATAGAAATGTCCATCCAGTAATACAAACTTATGCCGAAAACGTTAGGCACGAGTTTTCAGATGCCACCACATCAAGTGACTGGTCCATTTTCACAAGTTCAGATGAAGCTTCTTTCACTACTGAGAGTACTAGGGACTCTTTCAGTACTGTAGACTATGGTGATCCCTTTTCCAACATGGATCCAATTTCATCTCTCTTCAATTATACACCAGAAAACAACAACTATATGAAGATTTCACATAGTAGGCCACTAACAAGGTTCTTCCCTAAGAAGGGTCATATTGAAAGAGTGCAGAAAACAACTATATGGGAGTCCTAACTGGTTGAATGATTAGATGGAGTAGGTGCTTTGCCTCAAAATTTTCAATATTTAGTTGATTGAGGCATATAGCTCTTTTAAGCACATATGTATCTTTATTTTTTATTTTTATTGATAATTGTAAAAATGACGGTAGTGATCCTTTGATTATCTATTAATGCATGGAAGTCTTTTTCTCCGAATTTGGATTTTCTGCAGTTGAAAATACGCACTTACTGCAGTCGCTGCATATTGGAACAATTGGATAGATTTGGAGTCTGTATTAAATCTGATTGTTGATGTCCGAATGCGAGTTGTCTGATCTCTCTATCTAACGGCTAATATTGACTGACTGCGATGATTGCGTTGTTATCTGGCTGCAATGTATCCAGGTCCATTAAGTAAATTGTTTTTGAGGTTCTTGCTTATGTGAGATATATTATCATAATACTAGCTACACATTCTATATCAATTAGTGTTCATTTGAAGTAAATTAAGTAATGATGTATCAATTGTTGATTACTCTTTAGCTTACTAGATAAGATATACACCATTCCATTGTTTTAGTCTGAATATGAAATCAAACCATTCAAAATTTTCCTAAGTGGAAGGTTCTATCATGATTATGATATCACTCTACATTGATAGTTACTGATCTTTTTGCATTTGATTTTTTTTTTGAGGGAATCTTTTTGCATTTGATGGTAAGCCAGTCTTCTTATTCTGTGATATAAGCTATTTTTATAACAAAAGGTGAAATAAAGTTAAATTGTTTTCACAAGCTATTATGGAGAGAGCTTAAGGAAATAATTAGTTGAAAATAATTTTATGAACATGTTAGAAGCTTGGGGGGTTTGAGTAGCTCATTAATTTGAGCTAAAATATTAAAATATTAAAGGAGTTGAGAAGTTAAAGGTCTAGAGTTTGAATTCTGGCAAAGGAGAAAAATTAAAAGCTATTTTTTTAAGCTCTTTCATACAATGTCACTTGTGCTTATGTCAATAAAAAAGTCAATCCAAACCGTGTCCTAAATGTTGCTAACAATTTTTCAGAAGTATGTTAAGCATTCTATCCAAGATTGTAAGTCAACTTAAGAGCATTGCATAAGATCTTGAAAATTAGCTTCTAAACCAGCAGCTTCCACTCCAACAATTGAATCAGTTACAGCTTACAATTGCACCAAACTGTTTTGCTACCACGTACTCACTTTTCTATCTTTGTCATGTTTATTTTGTTAGGTCAGTTTTTTGGGGTCAAAGAGCCAAGGAATTTAACAGGCTTGGTAGTGCATTACTTTGACTTTGAGAGGTCTACAAGAAAATTGCTCTTCTCCCAAATATTTTTGCCCATTATTCAACACGTATATAATATCCAGAATTAATCCCCACGTGAGTTCAGTAGCCGAGCTAGGAATTTTAAGTTGTGGGGGCAATATTCAACATGTATATAATATCAAAAATATAAATTTTTTCACAAGTGTATATATACATCACAATATTTTCTACCACGTTTTTGAAAAAATGCAGAATAATAATTATTTCTTACATTTCCATGTTATATTGATTGTACTCTAAAAAAATGTTATATTGATTGTTGAAATAAAATAAAATCACAATTATAAAAATACTATGATCCAAAAATATGCAATATTAATTTAATTATACTTGCTACCAAGTTATTGTCGGAGACAAAAATTAAACAATTGAGAATTTTTTTTCAAGGATTGTAATGCTACTAAACAAAACAACCAAAATATCAACTATCCAAAATTAGCACACATAATAGTAGAATTGCATTCTAAAAATTTTTTGCCGGCAGGAACCCTCAGTGTTGTGAGTGGCTCCGCCATTGCGTGAGTTAACTCATGTTCGGTAAAATCAACGTGAATTAACTCACGCTGCTCCAACGTTACTTAACTTACGCCACGTTTTTTCCACGCAAAAATTATGAACATAGCAGAAAAACAAGCAAAATTTAAATAGGTTAGATGATACATTACCTAATTTTTGACGTTTGATGTGCGTAAAAACTTGTCTCCTGACATTTTCCAATGATTTGAGCTCAAGCTTTTGCACCAAAAAACCGCACTTTTGAGTGTTTTGGAGGTTAAGAGGGAAATAAGCGTGTGTTTGAAGTATGGAGGTGATGGGGATGACCTAAAACAAAAATGCATTGCAACATGAGTTAACTCACGTTAGCTTTGCAAGTAAGTTAAGTCACATTGACTTTTCACGTGAGTTAAGTCACGCCGGAGATACCAAGCGTGAGTTAACTCACGTTGGGGATATTTTTGGTAGTTTGGGGGTGGGAAAGAGCAAAATCATATGGGAAAAAGGCAATTTTCGTCTACATTGAATAGTGATACGATCTGAATAGGTGTTGTATTAGGAAAGCAACATAAATCAAATTCACTTCGAAAAAAAAAAAGTGTGTATTAAATCTGAATTGAGTTTTGGACTGAACCATTTTCTATCAAGTTCGAGCTTGTAATAATAAAAGTTAATATACATATATGAAAAACATGAAAAATGAGAAAAGTACTTAATGGGAATGAAAAAATAATAATGGGTATGATGTTGAAAAGGAAGCAAAAAGACATTTAAAAAAGAGTAAAAACTTAATAATTGGCTGAAAGATAAAATTAGAATGAAATTGAGATCCCACAAGTTTTTACGGAGTATTTTAGCAACATATACCTTATTGTGTATTAACAAATTTTTAGTTTTTTTTGCACAAATCAAAATGCCATATATATTAACAACAACAGTGAAGCTCCATGCACAAGGAGTGCAAAGAACACCACCAATCAAAGTTTACAGACACAAAGAGCCTACAAGAGTACAAGCAAAACAGACAACAATCAGTGGACACTCATACAAGGTAGTAGATGTCTCCACCAATCATGATAACAATAATAAAAGGATGCCTGTTTAGCTTTCAACCACAAAAAAGAGAGTAACTTGACTCGCTCAAAAAGAACCAAAGGAGTAGACACCATATTTTTGAAAATACGGTTATTACGTTCCTTCCATATTACCCAAACGCAAGCAGATCATACAACCTTAAAGAACGAGTGAGTACCACGCGGCATTTCCGCCATGAAGAAAACCTGGATGAAATGATCACGAATCTGACAAGGAGTAACCACCGAGATCCCTATCCAATTCCAAATAAGAAGCCACAGAGAGTAGGACAAATCACAATCAAGGAAGAGGTGTTTAGCTGATTCGGAAGCTCCACACCCAGTTACACAAGCCAAGTCGTTCACATGAAGGATATTTTGCCGCAAAAGATTATCTTTTGATGGAAGCCGGTTACGCAGGAGACGCCACACAAACAAAGACACTTTCTCAGGAATATTCCTATGCCAGACATCATCCATAAGACTCCTATCCACTTGCTCACCTGAAGTTGTGAGAAAGCGATAGGATTCCCGCACCGAATAACCATCAGATAACAAATTTTTAATTATCACTTATTAACACCCTCCTCCTTCTAAAAGATAAGCGGGTATTCCAGCAAATATCTATGTATAAGATATAATGATCCACGTTTTTTTACATAATGAATAATGTGGTGTGTGGGACTTGGTTTATCTTGGGCACCTCTTAATTATTCTCATGCACTTAGCTGTAGATAATGTTGACACCTATCATCATTGAGAATTAGGTACAAGCATGCCTAACCTAATTAGTTTAATCAAGAAAGCTCCTTGATGCTAAGCTTATAAATTAAAGCACACAACTTGAACTGACAACAAGCCAATCATTCCATTTGTGAGGCTGGAGTGCATTCATTATCCAGATTTCAATTCCTAACTTGACTTGGTTCCTTTCATGCTGACAAAATAAACCCACTAATGTGACTTTTTTATTTAAATAAAATTCCAACCTGATTATTGTGAAACAATTTTACAATAATTAGGATGCATCACATTACAATTACAAGCGAGTTTCATAAGGATGCTTCTATAGGCTTACATCGTGCTTGTGTTGAGGACCAAGAAAACAAACACACTAAGGTTGTTTTTAAACCCCAAAAAATCAAAGATGTTTGAGTCCTTATCAGATAAAACCTTCATAGTGTGATCTGAAAAAGAGTTAATAGTCATTTTAGTCTCTGAATATGTAACGAGTAGCTGCAATAATCCTTCAATGTATCGAAATTTCAAAATAGTCGATGATTGTGCATTTTATTAGTCAAAATAGTCTGACGTTAAAATAGTCTTTCAATGATGATATTAACTATTTTCATAGAGATTGATATGACAGTAAGTATTTAGGGACTGATATGACAATAAGTAAGAATTTGAGGGACTATTATGACAATACTAACGAAACATTTTAACGTAAGAAACTATTTTGATTAACATAGCGCACAATCAATAACTATTTTAAAATTTGGATACATTAAAAGATTATTGTGACTACTCGATACACATTCAGGGATCAAAACTACTATTATAAAAAAAAAAAGAAGGCAATCTCCCGATTATTGATTGGGAAGATAATCATAACCAAAACCTAAGATGGCATGAGTTTATCCATCAGATCACCCAACATATTATATAACCCACCCAAATTAATTTTTCATTTTGGAAAAGAAGCTAACAAAAAGAATAGAAAAAAAGGGTAAAAATTAGTCTCTATGATGCATCTCTCGTCAGGCATTAACTTGTAGAAGCAGAAGCAAATCCTCTGATGACTCCAAAAACTCACGTCAAATCTCACAACTTACAATCCACCCAAGTTAATAGTGTTGAGGGTGAAGAGATATATTGTCAAAAACTCATATTTTAATTTATAGTGAAAAATAATAAGATTTGAAAAATGGTGGATTCTAAGGTGAGGGTGCAATCAAGTCCCTCACCTAAAATATAGGTGGACCATCATTAAAAACCGTTAGATTAAGCAATTCACTATATCATATCATGTGGTAGCCACACTAGATTGAATTCTTTTCTCTCCCTTTTTTCCTATTCTCATCTCGTTCCTTCCATCCGATTTCCATTGGTCCAGCCATTTCAGATCTTAGTACATGCAACCCACAATTTTTCTTTCCTTCTCCATGTAGATACTCATAACCAAGAAATTAGAAAGAAAAAAATAATAATAATTTAGTTTAAAAAATTG
>Ga0315914_1002760_pt1 | contig 26815 bp, 18 predicted proteins | sample MpolenodulesMG_FD_203920 | JGI IMG/M metagenome (GOLD analysis project Ga0315914, IMG submission 203920) | Medicago polymorpha root nodule microbial communities from Los Angeles, California, United States - elongated nodules | ecosystem: Host-associated > Plants > Roots > Nodule | place: USA...
CCCCAAAAAAAAAAAAAATTTAATAAACAAAGATTCAATAGAGGAAATTGTACTCTTTAATTAATTAAGTGTACACTACTTTTAAAACATTATACCAATAATAAACAAGGTCAATTTAGGTACTGTTTGACCCAACTTTTTTTATACTTCTCTACAATTTTAAGGAGAATGTAAGTCAAACACAATATCAAATAAGTACTTATGGAATAAAAACAAAATATTTGAAACATTTTTTATTTATTATGTTAAGTCATAATAAATTCAAAGTTTTGTACAATATTTTGCCAACCAACTTTTAACTTAAAAATAGCTTTAAAACCTTAAAAAAAATTAAAACAACCAAACAACTTTAACTTCTTTCTTAAAGCCCTTAATTTTAACTTTGTTTTAAAGTAACTTTTAGACTATAAAAAAGTCAACTCAAACGATGCCTAGTACAATTAAATGTTTTTTGACATCATTGTTACATTTCTTAATTTGTATGTAAAAATCTTAAAACAAAACTCATTTTAAAATAGATGTAGCACATTGTTTTTTACAAGATCATTAATAATTCGTTCATCAGAAAAAGAAAAATAAGAATATGTCGATTTTTAACTATGTGATGACTAAAAGATATATATTGAAGGTCGGATAGCAGAAATATGATAGCATGATAACAAATAGTTCAACAAATTTTGAATAGACTCTATTATCTTTTTAAAATTTATGGTTGAGCCTAACATAACCTTTTAAAAACCAACTTATAAAGCAAAAATTGTCATCACTTATAAACACTTATAATTGTTCATGTCATATCACTTTCAATATGAAACTAAGTTTTAACGATCTTAATGATATGTGTCTCAAATTTAAAAGATACTGTTTGGATTTTTTTAGTAGATAATTTTGAGACTTTTTCTTTTGACTCGAGATGATTTTGTGCATGTCATCTTTAATGTTTTATATCCAAATTTAATCCAGCACATGGGTTAGAAGAAGGGAAAACAGATCCTTTAGGGATCTAGCAGTACTGATACAAAACCATGACGTTTACGGCAAACAAGATAAGCAATTAATACGCAATCCTTGATAAAATATTTAAAGTTAAATAATTTTTAAATTCCTATAAAATTTTGAATTTTCGCTTTTAATCCTTCTAATATTTTTCTTAAATTTTTGGTCCTTCAATTTTTTTCTGCCTCTATTTTCTATACTTATCTTTAAGTCATGTCATGTGTATCTTTATATTTGTGATGATCTTTTTTAAAATGTTTAAAATATTATAAAAATCTCGAAAAATTTTAGTTTTTAAGTGCCAAAAGCATAAAAAATTTATATTTAATTCATCTCTCGTTAAAAAACTCAACTTTTGTAAGAGAAAATTCTTTAATATACTTAATATGACTGCGAAAAAAATTCAAAATTTTAGATGATATTCATGATTTAATTTTAAAACGTGGACCAAATATGATGAAAGAAAATATCACGACAACCAAAAATTGAAGAAATATTCATGAAGAAAATTTAGTAAATTTATTTAATCACGTACCAAACTTATGATCAAATGTTTAAGAAACCCTATTATTGGTAAAATGTGTCACACCCAGTTAATACTCTCACTGTCTCATTGTAATAAAATATTGATCATAACCCACTCCGACACTCCCTTAAAGAAGAGAATCGAAAGAAAACTAGCACCGACTTGTTGGAGAGAGAATCTACAGAGAGATACAGTAGTGGATTCTTGAGATAAATATTTTTTGGTCCTTACATTTTGCGCCTTTTTGAAGAATAGTCCCCACATTTCATTAAATGTTTTTAAAATCCTCACATTTTATCTCTGTTATCAAAATTAGTCTGTGCTGTTAATTCTCTAACGGAATGTTGTTGTGACAGTTAGTGAATCTCAATTATTTTAAGGTTAAATATGTTTTTGGTCCCTACATTTTGCGTGACTTTGAAAAAGAGTCCTTGCATTTCAATAAATGTTTTTAAAATCCCTAAAATAATAAGAACTATTCTTCAAAGTCACGCAAAATATAGGGACCAAAAACATATTTAACCCTAAAATAATTGGGACCCACTAACTGTCACATCAGCATTCCGTTGGAGAATTAACAGCGGTGACTAATTTTGATAACGGAGATAAAATGTGAGGATTTAAAAAACATTTAATAAAATGTAAGGACTATTCTTCAAATGAGCATAAAATGTAAGGACTAAAAACATATTTAACCCTTTTTTTTAGAGCGGGATAAATAGTTTTTCTATAAGGCAATAGAAAAAATTAGGATTAAGAAATATGTAATAACAATGTAAATGAGTAATGTTTTGTACCGACACCATGTCGAATCCAAGTTAACATAATTTCTAAAATAATTTTTTCATCTCTGTTTCCTTAACATGTATTCTTGTAGAATTTGTTAACATTTGTCTTACTCCCGCCGTCTCATAAATTTAGAGTCGTTTAAGCAAAATAAAAAGGTTAATAGTCGTTTTTAGTTTTCAAGGTGTAATTAATATATTTTTTCCAACTTTGCTCTCAAAACTTTTTTTCAACTGTTGCATGTTTCTTTTTCCAGAAAACCATCGTGAGCTTGTGTTAACATGAAAGGGTCGATCCACCACTCTTATAATTAATGTTTTTGTCTTGAGAGTGTTTTTTTTTTCTTTCTCAACTGCACAACTTCCATAGTTCTATGGACTATGTGTAGATGAGTGGCTTTTGATTTTTACAATAATTAACTACTACCATGTGAGTGATTTTTAAATAATTCAAAAAGAAATAAATAGTGAAGTCAGTCTAGTAAAATTAGTATGTTGGATGACTAATTTATATTTCTTAATTTGTATGTAAAAATCTTAAAAAACAATTATTTTGAAACGGAGGGAGTACCTTTAAAGTTGCACATATAAATTATTTGATGGAGCCGACAATGTAAAACTTTCTACACCGACAGTGCATTAAATTTTGTTGACTATCACATTCAAAATGTTCTTAATTGTGCTTCACAAAGGCTCTCTAAAGTTAAAAATGAATTCTCCTATCTTAAATTTGTGTTCTTTATAGTTAAGGTGAAAGTTTTGGATGATGATCATTATTAAGAAATCATTGTTTTGATGATCATAAGAATAATAAAAATAAGCAATGTATGTCTTATATAATCATGTTATTAGGAGAGATAATATCATTGTTTCGATTGTATTCATGTGAATCACAAAGGGTCACACAACCGATATTAAAGTACTTCAAATGCACATTCTACATCCTTTCTTGCTGCTTTTTTCACGAGAAAAATCATATACTCTCTTGTTCCAAACTAGAGGTTCCCACTTCAAATCAAATGGTATACTTACATAGATTCTTCTAGTTTTAACCAGTTCTAAGGTTAAAACATGACCTATCTAATTAAGTCTCAGAAATGAAAGAGAGGCATATATCATCACCGTGCAATTTCACCATCACACTTCTAGAGTATCAAATCATCAACAATCAAGATATACACATGAGAATTGCATCATCTACAAGATCGTTCTGTTTATGTGTCTATGTTAGCTTGATTTTTAACGAAAAGTGATCTATGGCAGCATAAACAAGATACAACAGAAGATAATTATGGAACTTACGAGATACTGGAAAACAATTTACTCCATAAGCCGGACAACCAAAAGAGAGACAGAACCAAAACACATAAGGATAATGATGGTAAATTTCCCTAGCCTGATAAGATTATTACTACAAGCCACAAGATTGAGTCACTGAAAATAATTCACATATCTTAGAATGTGTGAACACAAACTACAAAATTTAAAAAACCACCAAGGCAAAGACACGGTGATTACTCTAATGACCCACTAACACTCAAACCCAGGTAATTGGATTGGAATATTTATATTAAAAAAAATCTAAAAAGAAAAGAACTAAAAGAAGCATCAGGTTAAAAGCAGAGGAAAAACATATATTTTATCATGAAATTTGTTTATCCGTACTAGTATTCCTTTTCCTTCTCGTACCGTTTACTCAGAATCAGTTCTCAGTTAGTAGCTCCACGAGATCTCCCTTCTTCATTTTGGAGAACCCTTTCACGCCACGAGACTTTGCAAGTGCCCTTAATTCAGATATCTTCAGTGCATTCAAATCCTCATTTTGAACCACTACATGCTCATCCACACCCTCATTATTATAGGTTTGTTCGGAGTCATGAGAATCATCATCTGAAAATTCAGGGAAGGACGTCTCATCCTTTGTATCAAGATCAATGTCAGACACAAGTTTAGGCTCTGGCTCATCATCAAGTTTCAAATCTAACTGATCCTGAATGTTCTCATTGTCTTCAGTACCTATTGGTACTGCATTAGTATCAGCCAAGTTATTAGAGACAGGCTGGTACCTAACACGTGGAACAGGAGACTTTCTTTGGAAAACTGACCGAGGCCTTGCCGAAGAAGCAATGATGGCTTCTTGAGACTCGCCATTTGGAGCACCTGAATCAGAAAATTTAGAGTTTTGCCTTCCATTATATTGGTTACTTTCTTGCGACTGGTCATCATAGTTAAGGTCTTTTACATTGTCCTCTCCATTACTTCTCTTTCCTTGCTCAACAGAGTGTTTCTTCAATAGGTTGAGGAGGGAATCTACAGCACTTTGCTCTTTAACATGCCCTCGGCGTACTTCAACTTTCTTTTCTTCTTTGACAGTGGTCCTCTCACGCAACCGAGCTTGAACTTTCCTAAATAATTCAACAATCTCCTTCTCTCTGGGGCCAGGGGATGGGGTGGCCTGGAATTTTCCTGAATTATGCGATACTAATGGTCCATTTTTTGAAGATAACATATCTTCTTCAAAATTCTCAAAGATATCTCTCCCATCATCGTTCCTATCTTTGCCTCTCGATGACCCATGCCTATTGTTTTGCCTTGAGAAATCTGAGTTCCTCCTTGCTTCACATACAAAAGATGCAGCCATTGAACCATACTTTAGTCCTCCAATTTTGACATGAGAATGAATTCTACGACGACCTAGAGAAGTGCATGAATATACAACAGTTCTTCTTCCCAAACCACGTGAACATGGGAAACACTTGTCTTCTGGCATTCCACAACCTGAAATATATCAAACCAACTCAACAACCACAAAGATAATCGTGTAAGGACGAAAAAAGTAAAGGAAGACATCAAATTATACAAAACATGGTGCCCTATGGTAGCAAACTATCAACCTCTAAGTTTAGTTATGATAGACATCAAGATAGTTTATAGGGAGCCAACTGTTGAAAATTCAGCTTAGAGACAAAGTAATCAAACTACAATGACCATGACTTGCGGAAAATCTACAAGCAGCGCATAGATTAACATGCTAAGAAAAAAAAATCCAGCTTGGTAAGGTTTCCCTCTAAGGGTCATAAAAAACATATGCAGTATCCATAAAAAAAAAAAAACTTTAAATTTACATGTTGAATTTTGAGTATCTACTTTTTACTGGTAAAATGTGTTACAAAAATAAGGCTCAATCTAAAATGTGCTCCATCGTAAAGGGCACACCAGTTATCCTCTTTTATCACCATTTATTTATTATTTAAAATAAATGAATGGTAGAGACTTATTTAACTAAAAAGGGTAAGCCACCATTTTGGTCCTAGAATATGCGGAAGGTTGGAAATATATGGAAAAATGGTAAAATCATTCACATTTTTTGAAAGAATAATTTTAGAGAATGATAAATTAATACTTATGGTTAATATATTTTTAATTTTAAGAATATCATAACTACATAGATTAAATTTGAAGAATTCTTGTAAACCCTCCAAACCCCCCCAAAAAAAAAACCCTCCTGCAATACAATTTTTGAGTTCCTCCAAATGAAGAAGGATTTTGTATTATGAAGAAAAATGAACCCCCAAAGCCTTCTTTTCTCAATGTATCTATTTCTTCTACTTGTTCCTTCCTTCTTTTTTTTTTCCAAACCCCTGCCCTCCCTTACCCTCCAAACAAAGCCTAAATGTCCTGTAATTGCAAACAATCTCTGATGCCTCTTTTGTAAGTAAGTTTAGGGACTAAAATGAACAATGAAAAATATATTTGAAAACTAAATTGGCTACCCAAAAACATGTAACAATAAAAGATATGCTTGTGGATGTGTTTGCAATTTCGATAGATTCATAGACTATACTATAGTGACACTGACAACACCTCACACATTCAGGGACCAAAGTGTTGGTTTACCCAAATTTTAATCATAATTCATAATCATCCACAATGTTCTGACTTTTAACATGTATCACGTAAGAATTCCATGCTTCAGAAAATTTAAAACAACATAGTCGAAACTCAAAACATAGTGAAAAACCTAAACCAGATAAAAGGGAACTTCTAATAATAACAGTAATGTTATACCTACATCTTAAAATTCCATACCAAGGTTACAATTGGTCATTGATATATCAAATATTGGTCACAGAAAAAAAATAACTTCAACCCATTAAGATAACATCATTTACCCAGAAATAATAGCCAATAAAGTTTGAACCTTTTCTATGAGAAAGCCGCAACTAATTGAAAAAACAAAGAAAATAAACTCAATTGAACATACGGTTTCTAAAACCCTAGTGTGAAATTTGTATTTCAAACCAATCAAATAAAAGGGGTTTTTTAATACTAATATGAGAACAGTCTTGAATCAAAGAGGAAAAGAGAGATACTAACCAACGTTGTTGGCGACGACGAGATGAACGGTTTGCGACATTGTTTTGTTGTGTTGGGAGACACAGAACACTCACACACAGTTTCTCTTCTTTTCTCGTAGGTTTTAGTTCGTTTGATAAGGGGTGTTCTCGGTAATATGTTCTTATGTTAGGGCAAAACTGTCATGTCATTTCATTTTTAAAACATGTAATAAATTATTTTTTTTACAATTCTAGCTAGTTTTTTTACACAAAAACAAAAATTATTTATTCAAATTGATATACTACATCAAATGCAGCATCATATCATACTATAAATATAAAAAAATGAGTATATAAACAAATTCGCAACATTCAAGTTAACAACACACAACACAATAAAATGCATACAAATAATATGATAAAATTAAAATGACTGAAATACTCTCATATTTTCATATTTGTAACATTGATTAGGAAAAATTGTTAAGGAATATGTATTGACATGTATCAGATGTAATGTTTTGTACCAGCATAGGGTCGGATCCAAGTTAAGGATTTTGTAGACATGAGCTCCTGCCAGAGAAAAATTAATGTCATACAAGTTTATTTATAATATGACAAATGCTAACTTGTGCCCTCAAGTCACATGTTATAGAATTCATTATAGAAATACTCGTATCAAAAGTCGTGCATTCAACTTCTTAAAAGTTGACATATTATATTTTTCAATGCAAAGTTGCTCTTTTTAGGTTGCCTTAAAGACACAAGTTAGCATGACTTGTAACATTTATCTTCTTTATATTTTAAAACAGGAACAAATTAGTCCTCTTTTATATTTTTCATTGAAAAAGCACGAGAGGCTTGCCACATAAATTAATAAAAAAAAATATTTTAAGTAATTTTTCCATTAAAAACCCAAAAAAAAACCAAATTCTTCCTTTTATGTTCATCATCATTATATATGGTTATAGTTAAAGGGATTCATGTCTCTGCACCTAGAAATTTATAGAGGGTCTTATATTCAAGGGCAATTTTTTTTTTTGTTATAAATGATCTTATAATTAAGGACGAAAGGAGTAAATAAGTAATATACTTCACTTGAAATCAAATTTGGTAGAATTCAAGCCTTAATTTATGTGACTATATGTACCTTGTGATTGTTATATTAAGATAACATTCTAGGAAATGGCAGGGAAAGGAAAATGGTAGCTATCATTCTGCATTCACCCCCACTACCCTACAGAATCAAGAAGAACAACTTTCACAGGTACAGAGAAAATGGTTTAAGGTATCTATCAAATTACAAGTGTTCAACATTTTGATAAGATCGTATTAGTAGAATGCTGCCTATTGTTATTTTTTTATACTTGTTTTGGAGTGTTGAATCATGAGAAAATGTTATGTTTCTTAAGACTTTGAAAGACCATTCTCTTGAAGGAAAAAAGACACATGAGCTTGGGATCCTTATGGAATGGATCCTCTCAATTTTTCTCTCTCTCATGTTTTCTCAATTTTCACATCTCAACCCTTATTATGGGGCTTGATAAGTGAGGAAAAGGGCTATGATGCGTCCTTGCGACAGATAGGACTGTGCACGTTGCTGACGAAATTGTTTTTCAGATGATTTCAATGTTAGTTTACACTGCACTGAGCTGCAGCAGACAGTTGATTGGTAGGGCATCATCCTTGTTGACAGAAAAGACCGAGTTTATAACACAGTAGTAGAATATGCACTGATTTCCATGAAAGAATGAACTGCCTTGCCCCTAGATAAGAACAAATAAGAGGAAAAACTCTTGCACAATGTTATTGTTGTGATCTGTGTTTGCAAATAGTATGTTTCATTACTACTGAGTTTCATTAGTACTGTCTCTGCTATTGTTGTGATCTAAGTTTCATTAGTACTCTAATTCTTTCATGATTTTAAATGGTTTGTTTTTATTGAGCTTACATTGCAGGAGGAGTTGCCGACATTAATGGCTTATTGGAGAGAATTAATTTTGTCGTGGGAGTGGTTTAGCACTAAAAAGAATTGCAATGTTAGTTATTTGTACTCTAGTTGGCAATGTAATCCGTAGCAACAATTTTCTGACACAATGTTGAACTCGAGAATAATTCCATAGCCTTTAAAAATCATGTTTATTCTTCATTCTTGCTTCAAGTAAAATACATAAGAAGAAACAGAGGGACAGGTAAACTCAAGAAGTTGGTGGTGCTTCTCAGAACTGAAGTTCAGGCTTTGTGACTTTTTGCCATCTCATCAACATCAAGTTCCATTTCCAACACTGGTGAATCAAAGTACATGCTCCCCTTACTGGCAAGGGAGTAAAATATATCAATAATCAAAAGAACCAGTTCCATTTGTGCACAATGTATTAATCTCAGAAATTTGGTTACCTGTTCAGTACACGGTTGTAGTCTACAGCACTTCGCATGCAGTACAGGACTCTGCCAACGATGTTGGTCATGTGAATTGGACCAAATGTTCGACTGTCAATTACTTCCTGCCATTTGAGTTGGGAGCACTGAATAAAGTATCACAATCATGCAGTATAGGACAATATTGTTTACAAGAAATTAAGGAGTCGAGAAACATAACCAATATGCGACGGAAGATCATACTATCCCTTGTGGAAACTTTTACTTAATGCTTTGCTATAGTTTGGTTACAATATTTCGAAGCTGTAAAAACTAAAAAGACATCGAAGGACAAAAAAAAAATATCATGTTCAAATGATTATTTTATCAGTTTTAACTTAACATGGGGAAACAAAGCTACATGGAAAAACTTAAGAGCTAGCCACTAAAATCTTTTTTTTCTAACAGGGCTAGCCACTAAAATCATTAACCTAAGTTCAGGTTACTATTGCAGCTATTATTTAGGAAGAAGCTATTTTTGTTAAAACGAGACTTGAGCATTTTCACTTGACGAACTCGTATCATAATTAAGTTCAGGCATTCAGCTTACTATTGCAACTTCTTATTTAGGAAAAGCTATTTTGGTTAAAACAGGAATTCATCATTTTCACGTGAGAAACCCAGGTTAATATTGCAGCTATTGTCAAGGAAGAAGCTAGTTTGGTTAAAACAGGAACTAAGCATTTTCACTAGAGGAACCCAGGTCACAGGCATACATGACCTTGAACCTTGTCAACGTCATAAGCAAAATTTCAAATGCTACTTGAATGAATCGACGTGGGAAACTATGGTATATTTATTTGTTAAGGAAAGGTGTTTAACCGACAATGGCAAATGAAGTCCAGAATCCATATACTGTCAACAATGTCAAAATCTATTGACAAATGTAAAATTTGGTATACACAATCTGATAACTCAAAAAAATATATATTAACCAATCAAACCATTAGTTAAACCTAGTTATCAGGTTAATATTACACACTAAATTTCAGTCATTCGAACAAGAAGTATGTATCACCTTACATACTTGCATACAATTAATAACTATCCATAGCTTGATTAAATCATATTTTAATGTAAAACTTATATTCCAACATGAATACAGTAACATTATTTCAGATTGTAACAGGGGTGCATAGTGATCCATCAAAGGTTAGCATAAAAGTAATGGAAATGTCTATGTAAATATAGGCTGTAGCTAAGCTATTTATACCCTTGGGTTTCAATTTTTTATTATCAGACACTACCCAACATTGATCCTTCTTGAGAACAAAGGATTCCTCCTTTTCATCGGTAGAAGCCATTTCATAACCACCGGTCGCAGCTAATCTTCTGACTAGATAGTCGTCTGGCTTTTCAGGGTTCTTCAAGAGAACAACATCTCCTTCATTAACTTCACTGTCAAAGAAAAATGTTTATCACCAAGTAATGGAGATGATAATATACATAACGAGCTCCTGACGAAAATGTCCAAAACAAACATGTCTTTGGAAAGGTTGTTTACACAACTACCACCTCACTAATAGCTAACAAGAAAGCAACCTTATCATTGCAGCAAGGCTCTCCCTCGAGCAACAGCCTATGAAGCATGGACTCCGACACGGACACTTAACACAACGCTGACACATCGACACCGCTAATGTAAAAACTATAGGACACCGACACCGCTACATATATGTTAAATTATCTATAGACAGTCTAAAATAAAAATCAAAATACATACATAAGCATCTAACTTGATTAATTTATTTGATTAGAAAAAGTTCTAAAACAAGATATCGTAGTATTTGACCTTTATTTATTCTTCTACTATCAAGAAAGCTAAAAATATTATAATCGACATTAATGTCTATAAACCCCCTAATTGATCTACATTTCTCAAAACATATGTAACTCTTGTATCTACGATATGTGGAAGCAAGAGAGAGAAAAAAAATGTTATAGATATTTGTCTAAGTTGTCTAACACGGCTCATATAGGTGTTGGACACCAGTCCTAAGAGTATCAAAGAAAAAAACAATTTAATTTATGACAACGGTCTTAGTTGTCCTACACCTGTCGTACGAGTCTCATAGGAGTGTTAGAGACCAACACGTAATTTTATTTATGACACCAGTCTTAGTTGTCCTACACCTGTCGCACAAGTGTCATAGGAGTGTCAGACACCACGAGACGGCAGTCCTAGAGGTGTTCGTGCTTCATAGGGAACAACGAGCAAAGTATTTGTGTCATATGACCTATGAAGTATTGAATGGGAATAAGAACACAAAAATCAAGAAAAGAAACACACAAGTTGCAGTAGTGTGATTACAGCGGGTCTGTTGGAAGCGGTATACTCCGAACAAGAAGAGTTGCTCCATTTCCAGAAAAAAGAGGGGCCATCTCTTCTCCTTTATTCCAATGCAAGAAGGTTATCCTTCCATTAAAAAACTCCTTTCGGAAAAAATCAAAGCGCTCATCATGTTTGAATTTTGCAGGATATCCTTTCTCCATCTTGCTAAGTTCCTATTTATATATAGATTCCAACCAACCCACAATTAAAATTCCTTGAATGAAAACTTAGCAATAAATATGAATAATCAACATACAAATACTCAAATGTCAAATCTAATAGAATCAAAATGAGAGAAGAGAGAGACCTTAACGCTGAGATTGAGGGTGTAACAAGCTTTGGCCATAAGGTACTGAATCTGCGTCCACCTGTTGGAACAAAACTCTTTTCTTATTCCTTTTTATTTACTCGCTCTGCATGTCAATTGCATTGTGTTTATGGAAATGTACATGTGTAATAACCGTGAGTGATTGAAATATCAATCCTCAATTTATTATTTCACTTTATCTAATCCTGGTATTAATCTATGCAATTAACAAGTGATTAAACTTTAAAATGCTTCCCTAATGAATCGTTTGAGAGGATCTAATTTCAATTCCTATGTCTCATAAATGGATGAGGCCTAGAGGAAGAATTGAGAGAGAAAAAAAGCAAAATAGTGAAAGAGTTTTTTTTGATTAAGCTAGAATTTACTTAGAACTAACCGGTGACTAATGCAAACAAATCATGAGAATTAGGAGCTTAATTTATTTTAGGATCATTTTAACTTCTACCTTAGAGCACATACATGTTAAGCATTAATGTCATTCTATTAATAATAATAATTTATTGAAAAAAAATTAATATTAAACATTTTAAGCAATAAATTAACATAATTTTCAACAAATAATTTATATTAATGAAATTCTTAACATGTGACCTAAGGGCAAATGTTAGCATTTCCTTTTTTTTAACAAACAAAGATCATTATATTTAGGAGAATGTTAAACAATGCACTTAAGACATTGGTTAAGCAAGTAAAACAAGTACTCCCTCCGTTCCTTTTTAAGTGTCTCTTTTGGAGAAATTTTTTGTTCCTATTTAACTGTCACTTTCAAAGTTCAATGCAATATTAAATGTTGTTTTACCAATATTATCATTAGCTATTTATTGCGGAGAGACAAATATATGAAATGAGATGTTAAATGAACAAGGTCATTATAGTAAAAGTATGACTTATTGCATCAAAAGTAGTAACAATTATTGATTGTGTTGGTTTGTGTAAAATGTCAAAAAGTGACAATTAAAAAGGAAGAGGTAGTAACTTTCTATAAAAGGTTGTGTAATTATTACTTAATCAAAAGTCAAAACTTATATTTGTAAGACAAATTTTCTATTTATAGTTTCCTTAATCATTGTCTTGAGAGCACCGGTTGACAATACCTCTATATTAATAGCACATCGATGCGGTAATAGAAATGCTTTGAGGGGCAAAATAATACAAGCAAATATTATAATGATGGAGGAATTAAACAGCAAAACTACATAACACAACAAACACAAAAAACCTACACTAGCTTGAGTGAATTCCGATGAACTAAAACTCTGATGTACGCATGGTCTGAGAAAGGGTTCCACCGTTTTTCATGTATTATACGCAGCATTATCTTGTTTTTTACACAAGATGTTGTTTCCGGGATTTGAACTCATGATCTTTCAATCACGTGACAACAACTTTAGAGATACGTCAAGACTTTCCGTTTGAGCAAAACAAAGGATAAAAAATTAGACAAACACCAAACCACACCTATACCAAAATTAAAACCATTCCCAAATTTGAATCAGGCACTTCGATAAACATTACAATCGACCTAACTCCCTGATGTATAGACTGCACTCCACATGGAACAATATCAAAATTCTCTTCACCATTGATGACAGAAATCCACACTGAGAACTACCAAAACCAAGCAATCTTAATAAACAACACAAAACCAAAATATGAAAAATAAATAATAAATAATCAGACACCGATCCGTATGATAACAACCCACTAAACCAACATCTTCCAATCAAAGCGCAAGGCACAATGTCGTAATCCATGCTATTAGATTTGAGCTTCAGCTAGTTCCAAGAGAACATTTTTACCTCATCAATCATTTGATCAATACTAATATCCTTGTTTTTAAACAACTTATCATTTCTTGATTTTCGAATGCTTCATATACCGTCAAACCAAATCACAATAACATGAGCCAAGTGGCACTCGGACTTCACCCCTTTTCGTCATTGGGCAGAGAACAAAGGGAAAATAAGCTGCAACCACTGTTTTATCGGTGTAGCTTTTTATAATCGTTAGCCATCAACAAAGACTAAAAATTGATCAACCAAGTTTAGAGTCAAATGACTTATAGTGCAAGAGGCAAAGGAGTTCTTTGCCAGAACTTCGACTTACAACAATGTTGAATTCAATTTTAAACACATGCCACGCCAAATTTTCCGGTTGGGAAAAGATTTAATAAGTTGTCTAATATGCAAGCATTTTTTTTTAATACACAGCAATTTATTAGAAGAAACCCCAATCACAAGGTGTGAGAACGTAACAGATCAACAACAGAGCAGTCTCTAATACACATATCACCAATACATTCTCAAATCCTAACCCCATAATCCGACAAAAATCAAGCTATGTTACAAACGCCTCATCCAAAACCAAACAAATAGAAAAGATAAATAAGTTAACTTGAATCTATTATGCCTATCCAAATCCCCCTCTAAACCAAAAAAATGTCACCAAGATTACAAAGAAATTCCCAATGAAAATCCATTCATGACCAGAAAAACTAAAAATTGCAGAACATATCCTTCACATAAGTCTATCATGCAGACTTATGTAACCATCCCATAACAATGATTTAAAAATCATACATTTATTCTTCATCCTTACTTCAAGTAAAATCCATAAGAAGAAATAGAGGAACAGGTAAACTCAAGAAGTTGGTGCTTCTCGGAACTAAAGTTCAGGCTTTGTGATTTTTTGCCATCTCATCAACATTAAGTTCCATTTCCAACACTGGTGAATCGTAGTGCATGCTGACAAAACTGGCAAGGGAGTAAAATATATCAAAAATCAAAAGAACCAGTCCAATTTGTGCACAGTGTATTTATGTCAGAGATTTGGTTACCTGTTCTGTACACGGCTGTGGTCTTCAGCACTTCGCAGGCAGTATAGGACTCTGCCTACGATGTTGGTAATGTGAATTGGACCAAATGTTCGACTGTCAATTGCTTCCTGCCATTTGGGTAGGGAGCATTGAATATCATAACCATTCATTGTATACAAGAAATAAAGGAGCAGAGAAGCATAACCAATATACCACGGAAGATCATACTGTCCCTTGCGGAAACTTTCACTTAATGCTTAGATATAGTTTAGTTACAAAATTTCAAAGCTGTAAAAACTAAAAAGACATCAAAGGACTAAAAAATTCATGTTCAAATAATTATTTTCTCAGTTTCCACTTAACATGGGGACACAATACATAAAAAACTTAAGAGCTAGCCACTAATCATTAACCTAAGTTCAGGTTACTATTGCAGATATATTACTTAGGAAGAAGTTAATTCGGTTAAAACGGGAATTAAGCATTTTCACTTGACGAATTCGGTCAAAATTAAGTTCAGCTTACTATTTGAGCTACTATTTAGGAAGAAGCTATTTTGGTTCAGACAGGAATTACACATTTTCACTTAAGGAACCCAGGTCACAGGCATACATGACCTCGAACCTTATCAAAGTCATAAGCAAAATTCCAAATGCTGCTTAAGTGAATTGGCTAGGGAAACTGTGGTATATTTCATCTGTTGAGGAAAGGGGGTTTCACTGGCAATGACAACTGAAGTCCAGAATCCAGATACTGTCAACAATGCCAGTATCTGTTGACAGGTGTAAAAATTTGTTTACATAACTATAAAAAAAATAAAAAATTAACCAATCAAACCATTAGTTAAACATAGTTATCATGTTATTATATTAACACTCAATTTCAGAGCATTCAAACAAGAAGTATGTATCACCTTAAATTCAATTAATAACTAATAATAGGTTGATTAAACGATATTTTAATCTAAAACTTATATTGCAACATGAATACAGTAATAGCGTTTCAGATTGTAACATGGGTCCATACTACTAATAGTATAAAAGTAATGATAAATTGTCAATTTAAATATAGGCTATAGCTAAGCCATTTATACCTTGGCTTTCAATTTTTCATTTTCAGCCACTACCCAACATTGATCCTTCTCAAGAACAAACGATTCATCCTTTTCATCAGTAGAAGCCATTTCATAACCTTCAGTCGCCGCTAATCTTCTGACTAGGTAGTCATCTGGCTTTTCGGGGTTCTTCAAGACCACAACATCTCCTATATACAGTCGTCTGTCGAAGAAAAATGTCTGTCATTGACGAATAATGGAGATGATAATATACATAACAAGCTCCAGATGAAAATGACCATAGTCAGTTAATCTCTTAACTAACTTTTGTCGAACTCAAGAATAACATGAACGAAGTTCATTTAAGACCAGTTTCCGCATTTTAAAATTGACGCATTAAAATGGCTTCAAAACAAATATTCTTTGCACCGCAAATAAAAATCTGCATATAACCACTGCCTGGGAAGATCATGAAATCAGTCAAACCACTGGAACCAGCTAATTTATAACTACAAAAAAAAAAATTAAAAAAAATCCAAAACAAACATGTATCTGGAAAGGTTGTTTCCACAACTACCACCTGACCAATGGTAACAAGAACACAACCTTATCATTGCAGCAAGGCTCACCCTTGAGAACCTTATTGAATAAAAGAATAACAACAACCAAAGTATTTGCCTGCTAGGTGGAATCGGTGAATCAAATGAAGCCATAATGTCCTATCCTATGATAAAATGTGTCTAATGCAGTAATGCTCCAATATTCACATCCAAATCATTAGCAATGGTTTAACCTATAGTCCTTGATCTATCTCTACATCTAACTATTGGACGACCTATCAGATCTACCCTCCTTAATGATGCTTCTAAGGGTCTTCTCCACCTTACCCAGACTCAGACTACCAAAAATGAAAACTCTGCCATCTTTTCCAAAATGCAAACTACCACAACTTTCCTTCTAATAATTTATTCATGACCTTATAATGTTTTGTGAACTACTGATCTTCTCATCCATCTTAGCATTTTTGTCTCGCAACACAAACTGAACACAAAACATAAATAGAAAAATAATAATGATAATGGAAAACAGTCCAGACCAAGTTAATGATACATTACCACATAACAGAGAAAGGAGCTAAAGAAGAATATCAACATATTTTGCACAAGCAAGGCCAAAACATAAAACGAAATCTTTTATGGTGCATCCAAATTTCAAACTGAGTTGCTATATAATATGAAAAACTTGAGCAGATGAACCAGCAAGGTATTACTTCCAAGCATAACTAAAGTCGTTACAAATTCGTGTGTCTATGAAATAAAATGAAGCATTGAATGGAAACAGACATGCAACAAATTCAAAGGAGAAGCAACACATGAAACACACAGATAAGCATCTTTGTTGTATTATCTAAACATAAAAACATCTTGCAATAGCAGTCAATAGAATTGCACAAATATGATATATTATGAGTATGATTACCTTAGGTCTGGAATCGGTAATCTCCGAACAAGAAGAATTGCTCCTTTTCCAGCAATAGCAGGAGCCATCTCCTCTCCTTTATTCCGGTGCAAGAAAGTCATCCTTCCATGACAGAAGTGTTTGAAAATAAAAGTTGCTACCTCATTTTCTTTGACATGACCTCCTATACGGTTCTGTCCAATTTCAACATTGTATCAGTCAGAAGAACCTTCTAAGGAGGACTTTGAAGTGCTTAAAATGTGACACAAGACTCAAACTACTAGGAAACATGTTACTGTAAATGCCATTGCTCTGTTGATAACTTCACCATTGTTCCAAATGTTTTACATTATGGTTCTTTATTATGTAGCGTACACAAAGATAGGCCTTAAGAAGCCACCTAACCTTCAAAATCTAAGTTCAAATAAACTAAGAATAAGTTTGGTTCCACTTCTAGAAGGACTAGAATTGATTCTGACATGTTTGGTTACTGTCAAGTAGAAATGATTCTAGTTGAAGCTAGGATTTGTAGTTTTTGATTCTAGAATTGATTTTCACACAAATTTATAGTTCAACTCACTTTTACATATGTATCCAAACACAAATCACTTTTAGTCAGAGTCACTTTTAACCAAAATCAATTCTACAGAATCAATTCTATCAAAATCAATTCTCCCCACCGCACAACCAAACACATGCTAAGTTCTTTGCAAAGTTAAACTTCAAACGTCCCCTCAAAATTCTCCACAGATTGTGTTTAGCAGTCATAATGCGTCCAATTGAGACGAGAATAATGGATGGATAACTCAAAAACATTCTAAATGATTCCACTACAGTAACCACATCAACGTAAAGATACTAACAAACTTAAAAATGTAAAATGATAATAATATTACAAGACTGAAAAATGGGTTAATTACAAGAGAAGAAGGAGACCTTTAAGGCAAGAGTGGAGGCGTATTGAGCTTTGCTTGCAAGGTACCGTAACTGCGTCCGCCAGGAAACCATTCTTGTGGAATTTGGCTACAGCACTATTGTGGTACACCGTTTGTTTTACACTTTCATTCATTCATTCATTGTAGTACCAAACTAAACCACCAAATTGGTTTTTATGTTTTTTTTTAGTCAAATTAGTCTCCGACTCTATTTATAAAATAATTCTTTTGTTAACTTAAAAACTTTTTAATTAAATCTTTCGTTATGTAACAAAGTTCGTGATTTAATTGATGAATTTTTGACAAAAACTATGACTAATCTATACTATACTCCCTCTTTCCCAAAATACAAGGAAAAAACTCATTTTCTTTGTCCCAAAATCTAAGCAAAAAAGACAAATTTTTATCATATTTGTTCTGGACCGGTCAGAAGACCAACCGCACGACGACACGTGGTCGGACTTGCACCGCCTCAAGACTCTGCACTAAAGGGAGCACGGCAGCTTGCGTGCACCGTGCCACACAAGAGTTCGCTCTCGCGCAAGGATCACCCTACACATGTCCTGCTCCGTCCCTAATCACACGCCGCAAAACCCGGAGACGGTTATGGCCAACACGCGCCTATATGAGGCTGAACTTGTTTTACCCTCAAGGTACACATCACTTTTCACAACACTTCTTACACACTCTTTCTCAGTAAATTACTGACTTGAGTGTTGGAGTGCTAACGTGCCTGCATGCACTTTTCGTACCACCGGAGCATTCTCTGCCGTTGTTGCTATTCAACCGTTCTCACTAGACTGGTCATTTGGTGCTAGAAGGAGGGGATGTCCGCTAACCGCCATGGTCCAACATTCCTCCACCGTAACCGTTTTTTGTTACACGCATCTCTGCCGTAACTATTTTCAGTTACACATTCCTCCATCGCAACGGTTAACAATTACTACTTCTATATCTGAAGTAATGGCTGGAACTCGCAGAAGAACCGCCATGAGTCGTTCCTCCACCTCTTAAGCACCGCGTTCGATGATCCAAGTTCTCCAAAGTCAAACGGTTCTGATTCTCGAACCAGTGAATCTTGAGGAAGACGACACTATCTTCGGTACTACGATTGACACTCGTGCTGCTACCGCGCAACGACACTGCATCCGCCTCCTCCACATTCAAAGGATGTTCCTCCTCCACCCCCGTCTCGCGGGGGGCGCGATTAAGTGCAAATTATTTGTCTTAACGATGAAGGGTGCCGCCATGACTTAGTTCAAGGGCCTACAGGACAACTTTATCGATTCATGGGGAGAGCTTTGCAGTGAATTTACCTCTCACTTCACCGTGAGACGAAAGCGGCCGAAGACCATGGGGGCCTTGGATGTTATCGTCAAGGACAAGAAAGAAACTCCGAGGGAGTACATTGAACGTTTCACTCGGGCGGGCGTGGAGGTACAGGGTGCCAATGACGATTTGAAATGATTTATATTCGAGAGCAACCTTCGCGACGATTGCAAATTCAAAGAAGAGTTGGGGCTTCGGGCAGCCAAACACATGAACGACCTACTAATGCGCGCCCAACCATACATTAACTACGAGGAGAAGAAATTAATGGAGGAAGCACACAAAAACAAACAGTCGAACAAGACCGGTGATGACAGGCGGATCAACAACAATGAAAAAGCTAGAGATTCACGCCTCTAGTTCACAGACTACACCTCATTAAACGCATCCCGAGAAGCAATCATGCAGAAATGCTTCAACACATAATTCAAGGAGGCAGGCATCAGACAACCTCAACAATTGAAAGAGTCTGCTAAAACAGATAAAACTAGATTATGTTGTTTCCATCGATGTCATGGCCATGACACCAACGACTGCTACTAGCTCAGGGACGTGATCGAAGAGCTAATAAAAAGGGGGAAGTTGAACCGCTTTACGAGAGACGCGGGCCGAAAGGATGAAAAGTGGAAGAGAAACTCACCACATAAAAAGCCCCCGAAGTAGCGAGTCCCCCAGAAATAGGCGCTCTCCGGGGAGAGAGGAATCCTCCCCGAGGAGGGAGATAAATGCCATAGATGGGGGGACGAAAGGCCTAAACAACACTGACGAAACCAAGGAGAAGCGCACATTTCTAGGCGCCATCATGGGAGGGTTCACTACCCCACAGAACGCCACTAAAGGGACGACCAGGTGGAAAATCACCCAGCTCGTGGAGGTACACGCCGCCACGACGGTCCTGAAGACCGGAAGAAACCGACCCATCCTTGGTTTCTCGGACGAGGAAAAAGTGAACGGAGGCTACAACGATATATTCCCGCTTATCATCATCGCAGGGATCCGCGGGCACGACGTTGCCAGATGCTTAATCGAAGAGGGTAGCTCCGTGGATATCCTGTATCAGGATGCATTTGAAAAGTTAGGACTAAGGAAAACAAATTTGAAACCATACGAGGGAACTGAGCTGCAAGGGTTTAACGAGACGAGCACCCGCCTTTGGGGATACATCAACTTGGATGTTACCTTTGGCGAAGGAACGGTCGAACGGAAAATAGAAACAACCTTCTAGGTGGTTCCCGTAATGTCCGTCTACAACTGCATACTGGGGCGCCCGACACTAGCGGCCTTGGACGCCATCACCTCGACCGTCCACATGAAGATGAAGTATCATGGAGATAACGAAGAGGTAGTCACCATCCACGCAGACTTAAGCAGTGCTAACAAATGCTAAAAAGCCTTCCAGAAACTTGAACCCGCCTCCTTGCAGAGGTCGAGCCTCGGGGGAAAGAAAGCCAAAGGGCAGACTCACACCGACGGGAACTGCAACCATCCAGGTCGGGATTCGTCGTGGGGAGACACGATGCCAACCGGACACGCCAATATAGCTAAGTGAAAATAAATGACTTGATTGTGAATCCATTACTACGACAAAATCATTGTAAATCCATCCGCAATAAAACCATTGTTAATATACTCCTGCATATTAATAAAATGACCAACTTCCACTTGCAATTCTGTTTGTTTGTTGATTAACTAACAAGACCATAGACAGACAATCAAAGAACGAGGAAAAGCCAGTAGCAGCGATCATGCGGTTGTGTTGGCATCTGCCTTTGAGCGGAGCAAAGCCTAAGCAAACAGTGACAAACCCACCTCGGGGGCTAGCCACCCTCCAGGACGAGTGTCTCGCCCTATACGCCCAATTGGGGAACTATAATCTTGGTCGGACATGTTCCCCCGGAATCCATGGACAACGCAAAATTTGCATGAAACAAAATGCATAAGGAAAAGACAGAGACGCGCGAACGACGCAACTCTTGCATGAAACAAAATACATAAAGAAAGGAATCTCCTCCCAATGCGGCATGAATTAAAAATGCAAAAACACGAAGAGGGGGAGAAGAGGGCGCACGGTCGAAGGAATCTCCTCCGAACCTGGCATGAATTAAAAATGTGAAAACGCGAAGAGGGGGAGAAGAGGGTGCGCGATCGAAGGAATCTCCTCCAAACGTGGCATGAATTAAAAATGCGAAAACGCGAAGAGGGGGAGAAGAGGTGTGCGATCGAAGGAATCTCCTCCAAACGCAGCATAAATTAAAAATGCGAAAATGCGAAGAGGGGGAGAAGAGCGCTCACGATCATGCCAGAACTTCAACTTACAACAATGTTGAACTCAATTATAAACACAGGCCACATCAAATTTTCTAGTTGGGAAAAGATTCAATAAGCTGTCTAATATGCAAACATTTTTTTTAATAAGCAAAGCAATTTATTAGAAGAAAACCAATCACAAGGTGTGAGAAGGTAACAGATCAACAAGAGAGCAGTCTCGAATACACATATCACCAATACATTCTCAAATCCTAACCCCATAATCCGACAAAAATCAAGCTATGTTACAAACACCTCATCCAAAACCAAACAAATAGAAAAGATAAATAAGTTAACTTGAATCTATGTTACTAATCTAACTGAAAAATTCAATCCCCCAGCCTGAGTGTACGGTTTAATTTCTGTGGCAAATTTAGTTTCCTTAAAGCATATAAGGATTAATAATGTAACAGTTAGTTAAATTGAAGACCACTCATTAGAGTTACAACAGTGTGAGTCTTGTTTTCCTATGACATTAATGTAACAGTGAGTTAAACTTGGACTTATCGATTATTTTGTAGGGATGAAATATTAGAGCTACATCAGCATTCTTAATTTTTACAAATTTGAGCATTTACTTTTGATTATGCTTAGACTCACATTTCGTAATTCTACATTGTCAATCCACTGTTCATTCTGAGAACCAGTTGGAAATTGAAATCCATTTTTAATAATGCAACCAATGATGTGTATTTCGCATTTGTCTCCAACTAATGGAAAACTACATGTCAATTGTCATGGTTCTTAAGTTGCAGTTGTGGTTATACCGTGAATAATTGCCTATGCTACAAAGACCACTAAAACTTTTATATGGCAGCCGCAAGTGCGGACCATAATTTAGAACCATGCTACCCGTAGTTGAGGACTGCAGTTGAACACTTGAACTAGACAACTATTCGATCACGAGGGGAGCCTCGAAGATCATCACATTAGGCGCTAAGAGCAACCACACAAGTGGTTTAGACAGCAGATTTCCACTCAAAACCTTAAGCCATTAGGTATATTGCTCCACATCCATTTTTCCATTCAATGTGCAACTTCTAACTCACACGAATCACACCATCAACAATTATAGTTATAACATAAAAATACCTATTCCTTTAATTCATGGCATTGAGGTTCACATGTTAAAAAACAAAAAAAACATTAAAAAAAAACATGTGGATACATATACAATCAATTGTAGCCATCATGAACTGCCTTATGAATTTTTTAGCAGCAAGTAAAATGGATCTATTCTGCCATCAATTTCATGTTGGTAGCTTCTGGCCTACTGAATGCAAAAAAAGATACAATATCTTCAAATGAAGTGGAGAAAACTATTTTTTTATGATAGCAAAATGAACATTGGAACAGTGACTCTAGTTTTTGTTCTATAGTACATTCTCTTCTTCTTGAAATTCCCATTTTCAACTGTTATTACTATCTTCCCTGGTTCATTTATGTAAAAAGAGTTTCTAGTGCTGTCACCAACAAAACTTTGGTTTTGTAGTAATACATTGTATGAACATTCATCATTTGGAATGAACTCTTCCTTGTAAATCACCTCCCATCCAACAACAGTTATGTCCCACATTATTGTCACTCCAGTCTAGACACATCAAAGAAATAAATTAGAACAAAGGAAAGTCCAACATGGTTCATAAATAGAGTAAGTATATAAATTGCTCTTTGAAATTATAGGACTGTATCAATCTAGTCTCTCACAATATCGATCTTCCAAAATGATATATGTAGGGACATAAGTTTGTAATATCGTGAATGATGCATTGGATAACACATTCAGATAGAGGGACGAACTTGATTAACATTTTGCAATTCCATGAGTCATTTTGGAATATTGATAACACGAGGGGCTAGGTTGATCCAACCCTAAAATTTCAAGGACCGGATTTGATATTTACACAAAATAAATTAAAAGACTATGAAATATAATGCATTCAATTTGAAACAAATAACAAATAATGTCAAAAAAATTGTTGAGCACCTCATTGACAGGAAATTCAACTGTTGAAACAGAATTTGCTCTGATTCTATGCTCTAAAACTTTATCATCAGGAGAAAAATCTTGGTCATTATTCCTCCTTAGACCACCATATCCAGCTGGAAGATGCTCTGGGCTTATGTACCTGTGACATTTCATAATGTTAACTATAGTTGAATAAAATAAAATTTATAAGTAACTTGAATTTTATGTTATACTTAAGAACACTCACCTGAGAAGAATTGGTGTTACCCTTTGTGGTCTTGCAAGGATGAACTTCTTTTTGTTTCCCTGGTTCATAAACCTTGAGAATAACACTTGTGAAGTGTAGAGCCAAAATGGTGCATTTACTACAATCTGCAAACAATTTTCATATAAACTATAAGCTATTGTCATAAGCTGAGAACAGTTTACGAACATTTATACCAATAGATAAGCTCAGATAAGTCAATCCAAATGATACTGACATTTTTATAAACTATCTCAGGGTAATAGCTTTGAAACAACATAAGAGCCTTTTTGCTGACTGAGTTAAGCTCTTTCATTCCTTGAATTGGTGCACTCTTCAAATCATAAACCTGAATAATTCCATCAACCCCACCTCTAAAACTCAACTTCTTAATAGCAAATTCCATCAATTGAATCCTCCACCTCAAAAACAAGTCACATTTCTTTTGTGTTCCAAATGTCTGCTTGTACAAACTCTTGTCTTTGAAAACCTCGTAAACATAGTAACAAACCGGTCGACCTTCCTTATCTCTACTATCCAAATATCCAACTTTTTCAAAATCAGAACCCAAATCTTCATCAAGAATTTTATCAACATTATTCTTAATTCTCCAAACCAATGTCTTCTGTAACATGTCAAATGCATCATTGACCCTGTAATCTTTAGCCTTTAAGAATTTCCTCAATACAATATCAGTACCTTCATGTGCCCTACTTGGTAATAAAGGAACACCCCATAATGTAATGTCTCTAAGATTTTCCTTTGGCAATGAAATTTTTTCTCCTTTACCTAACAAATATTTTCCAATAATTGCTTCTTGAATTTTGCAACGAAATTCCAACAATGATTTCTTTCTCTTGAGCCTAATCTCTGCAGGACTTGGTGTCCCTACCTCCTCGTCATCAACCAATTCTCGTTCCACATCACTAACAAGATCATGATCACTAACAAGATCATGATCATCTTCGTCCTCATTGATAAGGCTTATTTGATTTTCATTGAAATCTAAATGGATATAATTATTGTTGTTCCCATTTTCATCATTGCATTCATCGGTATCACTCATGGCCTCTTCCCTGATTGGATTTTCCGGCAACGAGAATTTGCCGGAAAACTGAAGCATGGAAGAGGGTGGAGAGGATGGGGAGGGATCAGGAAAGATGGTGTTAGAAGAAATTTGTTATGATTTGTGGCAACCAGATAATTTTTATGTGATGATGGATCAGTTTGTTAATTGATAATTCTCAACCGTTAGTTGAGTGGCGCCAAATATAGAGAGTATAGCTAATTTAATTGGTTTCATTTTCATTGACAATTCATGTCTTATATGCCAACAACTGTCTACCATGCATTATAATTTATTATGATTTTACATCTTACATGCATTATAATATATATAAAAATCAAATCAAATCACATCAAAATCAAAATCAAGTTACGTAATAACGTCGTTGCTTTCTCTGTTTTTTAATCTTAAAAAAATGGTTTGATTTGAACACGATATGATAAGAAACAAGTTTTTATAAAAGAGTTTTAGTATTCCCACCCTGTGCATTTCTTCGCGCGCCCTATTTTTTTTTCAAAATTACCCTCGATACATTCCGGATTATATAATCCAAACACGTCCGGATTATATAATTCAGATTGCACCAGTACACAGAACTGAAACAGATTTGTATGTCATTGTGGTTTTTATCATTGTTTTTCAATCATTATATATGTATGTATAAAAGGCAATTAACTTAAATATTATATTAAAAAATGATTATATATATATCATTATACCAAAAAAAGTTGAATTTATATCATTACACATTTCACCTAATGATATACATTTCAACTAAACTAATGATATATATCTAATCTATGGCGCCGAAAGATCAATGGGACTATCATCCACTTCAACCTTCACACCTGGACCAGGATCAACCCTCTCATTGGGATCAAGATTTTCAATAATGTACAATTCTTCATCATCTCCTACCACCTCTTGACCCGCCATCCGACTTAGCTCATTATAATCTACCATCTGGCTGGCATATCTATCAGGCCAGCTGGCTGCATCCTCTCGATGGTGTAAGTGGGAGGAATCAAACAATCATCCTTCAAATCCAATGCCATAAAATGGTTGTCATTTACATATGCGAGACACATCAACCGGCCGATACATGTCGGCGGTGGACCACATAGAGGGAAATAGGTTGCCGAGCGCCCTAACCCAATGGACAACACAACAACCGGTTGGTTGAATTTCTATGCGATGAGGAAACCCATATCCGGCATGGTCATCCATATATCCCGTGGTGCATTGCCAATACCGGCGTAGGATAGAGCGTCTGAGACCTCTTTATACCACCTATCATCATTAATCATCCTCCGATAGCGGGCATTTTCTACACCGACAAACTCTTTGTAAATGTTGTACCGGATTAGTTGGTGATCATCATTAGTCAAGTTACGTAGGACCGCAACTGCTCGGAACCCACAATGGCCATCACCAGGTACATCTGTAACCTTTTGAATAAAGTCATGCATCCAAATTGGGATTTCGTCTTTGTGTGGCATGTGGACTTTAACGGGTGTTGGCTTAGGAGGAGTAGGAGACACGTTGCTTTTCCTTGCACTCTTTCTACTCGTCCCTGTTGATCTTGTCTGTGAACCCTGTGTCTCTTGCTCATGTGAGTCAACAATCTTCCATAGCGAAGGAGACCGCCTTGTCGATCGAATGCTTTGCTTATCTTTCTTAGAAGCTCCTTTGGTGGTGACCTTATTTTGGCGGTGACGCATAGAGGTGGTCTCCGGTAAAACAAATTGTCGGAATTGTTCCTTCGTATGCAACTTCATGTTGTAATTGGCGTCCTTGAACCGAACCTGCAATGTGTAAACCAACTGTCATTTTGGTTGTTGCTGAAAAATAGGCAGAAACATGCATTCTGGTCTGTGCACTGATATAGTTCGGATTTTAAATTCCGGAACGCATAC
>Ga0315914_1002762_pt1 | contig 26814 bp, 10 predicted proteins | sample MpolenodulesMG_FD_203920 | JGI IMG/M metagenome (GOLD analysis project Ga0315914, IMG submission 203920) | Medicago polymorpha root nodule microbial communities from Los Angeles, California, United States - elongated nodules | ecosystem: Host-associated > Plants > Roots > Nodule | place: USA...
CTAATACTTTTTATAATACTAATATTACAAAAAATAATGGAACGAGGTGTTTGATAAAGTACAAAGTGGGTCTGAATTAAAACAGAGTACTTAAGTCAATCTAAATGTGCTTCCGGTAGATACATTCTGGAGGTACAAAAACTGGAAAATTAAAATGATCTACCGGATTATATGTACCGGATGTGTTATTAAGGGCATTTTTGAATCTTTAGGGGGCCTAAAGAGATATTGAGGGGGCCTAAAAAGCAATTCTCCATATATAAAGCTTAACAGACTTAGGTAAAGGCCCAACATGAATAATTAGGCCCAATAAAGATAAATGGACTAAAGCCTATCTATTATCCAATAAAGACATCATTAGTCTATTCCAAATCTATTAAATTACATGAAGTCGCTACGATCTACCTTCACTTTCTAATTACATCATATGTTTGTAGGTTATATCAAAATCAGAATGATTTGGGATTTAATGTTTAAATGGATGAAATGGAATCAAATACGATGGAGAGTTGAATTAGATGATAATTTTCTTTTGTTCAACTCGTTATGCACGTGAAAAAACCAAATAAAGTGTCACATTTAATTTGGTGAACAACGACGTAGTGTATTTGGTTGGACCGCAACAACATCCTTTCTAACGAGATTGACAATATTTTAAAGGTGGTAGAAGATTTCCAATATTTTGAAGATGTCAATTCATAAGACCATAAATCCGCTAAATCAAAATAGGGGTTATTTCGCTAATGTTGCTACTACCTGAAACCATGTCAACGAGTACCTCAGAATCACTTTCCACTATAAGCTGCGAAAAACATTTCCTTGAAGCCATTTCCATTCCCATGCACATGCCCCACATCTCGGCATGAAGAGCGTCAGAAGTTCCAATTTTTCTAATGTAGCCCTTCAACTAACTTCTGCCATAATCTTGAAACAAACCTCAACACGACAACACCCCACAAGGCAAACCGACACTTTGTAAACTACATCACAATTCAACTTGATCTATCCCTCTTGAGGTCGCTTCCAACCATTGTATATAGTGTCAATATGTCCCGACAATCAAGTGGAGTGAGTTTGATTACACATGTCTATATCTTTTGGCATCTTAAGAATCACTTAAATTGGATCGGTCGGGTGTCAAACGTATTCTTCAAATATCGACTTGTTTCTCCACACCCGATGAGATTATTTTGGTATTTTCGTAGTGTTTCCTAGAATCCTTTGACGTGGAAACATCATTTTTCTTTTTCATTATAATGCCATTTGATTTAACCATTTAACATCTATAATGTGGACATTATTTTCTCATTTGTGGTCCATCACAAACTACTTAAGCCTCAAACAAGCAAAGACATATATGGACTTGGTTTTATTAGTTTGCAATATTTTCATAGATCTTGTTGAATATTTGATACTACAACATCATAGCCTTCCTTTGACAAGTTCATTTTCTTTACCTAATGGAAATCTATGAGAGTAAGTCCTTCCCAAGTTGGTAGACTTTTGACATATAATATAGAGTTGACAATCGAATTGAAGTCACCTGTTGACAAAAACAAACTCCTTATTTGATTTGTATATGCCTTGCAATGACCTCCATGCCGTGCCCAACAATCACATAATTAAATAATTATGTTATCGCTTAAATACATACGATGGTTAGAGACCAATCCTCAGAGGCACTTCTTAAGGGTGTGACTTCTTCCAATAATGCATATTTAGACTCAAACCTCTAGCCATATGCATAAAAGATCTGATTGTATGCCCAATTATGTGAATGTACTTATATCTGCTTTTGTTAAGGATCGTTTTACTATGTTAAAATGTACTTACTTCAATTCAAATCGCTGGACGGTTTCTCTAAGAACATATGCAACACTTTTTACTTGTTTTGACTCTCTTCTATTTGGATTGTTTGGCGTGACATGAATGTTAGAATTTTTAAACATCAAGGGGACTCTATTCATCACCTTTTAGACAAAATTAAGCTGCAATCCTATTGGTGGCTGAAGGCAAGTCCTCCTAATTTTACTTTCAATTACCACATGTGGTGGCTTAATCCACTCTTGTGTTTGGGAGTTGTTCTTTAGTTTCAATTGCGTTACGGAATATTTCTGCTTCCTGTTCACACAACTTTTCCCCTTGTTTTTCCTATGATTTTCGTTGTATCAACTGTTAAATTTTTCTTAGTTCTCTTATGACACTTCTTGTGCTAGAGAGACTAAGTTTATTGGTTATTATATTCCATTTTAACTTCTTAAATAAAAGATCAAAATGAGGAGCTTCAAATCGGTTTTAACTAAAGCTCATTAATTATTTGAGTCTAACCACCAGGTTAAACTATTTACTATGTACACATTTAGTTTTATTTTTAACAAAATTGAATAAAGATATAAAGATAATTGGATGATAAATGAATACAAGCCTTACTAAACAAACTACATATTACACACGTGAGACACCACATCATAGACCCCTAAAAAGCATACCTCATCTATTTTCTATCAACTCCTAAGACAAAGAAATGCCAAATCTTAGGACATAAAGTATGCCTTGATTTTCATCTAATACTCACTAGAACACCTAATTGGTCTAGACATGAGTCTGCATAACTTGTTATTTGATAGCTCAAATCTTTGCAAAGAAATATTTGATGCATCCCCACATATCTTTTCTTTAGGCATTCCAATATCCTTTGCTAGCTTCTCTGCTTCACTTTGAGCATCAATTACATTGTCAAAGCAAATGTATCTACCATAAGCATTTTCATTCATTTCCTTGAACACACATGCATGAGCTTCAGCCACTTTCTTTACATCAACTGTTGCTAGCAAACCATTAGAGTACATTTTTTGTGCTCCTGCATTTGCATTTGAAAATTTTAGATTCTACATGTCATTACAAGAAAGACTAATCTTGAAATAGATAGATAAATTACACATCTAGTGTTAACAACAATATACTAATTTACTAATAGTTTTTTTTTTAAACTCGGTATCCGATCCAAAAATCGACTAATTTGAGGAGACCAATCCCACCGTCCATTTGCGGGGGCTCCATTTAAAGCCTGATCTAGCTCTGTATGGACTTACCCACCAACATTGGCACTAGAGAGAATCGAACCTGAGATCTTGAGAGGAGCAAACTCCAAGATCGCAAGTCATCCACTAGGCCAATCTCAAATGAGTTTTTACTAATAGTTTCTATCAATTATTTTTACTATTAATGTAAAATTTTCAAACAGATATTCAACTAAATTTAATAATCCTAATACAATGTAAACAAATTTTATAATTTAATTAATTTTATGTTGTAAGAAGATGATAAAGTATGATCTAAACAAAACTTTTTTTAGATTGTCAACAGTTGATTAATAAACTATGATATGGAACAAGAAATTGGACAATGACTTTGGTTACATAGTACCTTTGAGGTAAGCAATTGTTGCTGTTGGGTTCCTATGACAAAATTCAGGACCTGTGATAAGTGCTGGACAAATGGTAGTGAGTTTCAAACCTCTTTCATTGGCTATTCTCCAAGCAGCCTTCTCTGCCCTCATCTTGCCTAATGCATACCATAGCTGCCATATAATTAAAAGTAATATTTTAAAAATCAAATCCACTATCGAATTGGCGAGACCTTCAAATCATGCTTTAATTAACTCAATCGGTTTAACTATGGTTGAATTAGATGACAAATAAGGTATAAGCGAATCAAACCAATCTATGAATTGGTTGATTTCCAACTCAACCAGTTAAACCGATCGGTCCAGTCTAGTTTTTTAAAATATTCATTAAAAGATTAATTAAGGTTATAAAATATGTCATCTCACTTACATAAAATGTTCTAAATGAAGAAAAGAAAATACAAAAGAAAATAGATGAGGAAATTTACCTTTTTGTCTATGCAGAGTGATTCACTGCTCCATGAGCCATGGTTAATAATAGGAGTAGTAAGGTCTGAATTCACATTGTCTTGCCAAATACAAGCAGCTAGTGATGATGTGAACACACATCTTTTAATTGAAGGTGTTCTTGCACATGCTTCCATCACATTCTCAGTTACATTGACTTCAATCTCAGCCATTGATTTCTATATATTATACATAAATAATTGCTCATTAGATATTAGATATACATATATAGTAACATAGTAACACTTTATGTTGCATATATTTTCACAATAACTACACCAAGTTAAAGTTAATATACTAGCTGTAAAGGTATGATATTTCAAAAGCTTAAAGTTGCAAGGATAGAATTGAAGCTTTTTTTCCACATGGTGTAGGAAAAAATTATTTTCAAGAGATGATTTTTAGACCTTATTATATTTGAAGTACTACAATATATAACGAGTAAACACTTATTAAATTTGGGTTGGTTTCTAGTCACTTGGCATTGTCACTTTTAAGATAGTGTTAAAGTTGTTCTAAATCTATTGAACTAAATGTAGTGGCCAAAGTCTACAAGACTATAACCACTTTCTTACTACATCAAATTCTTGTCTCCCAATACAAAAAGTGCCATTCATATTACGTGGTAGGGTAAAATAATTATTACAAAAAGAAGATATTTTTCCACAAAGGGCCTTCAGGTTGGTAGGGTGTACACATTGCCAAAAGGCCAGTGGACCATCTCTATAGGTGATCTACTATTCTATGGACTAACACTTCAAAAATATGAAACCGTTTACGATAATTAGTGTTAATCTTTGAAAGTAGAAGTTTGTGGTCTTTTTTGCTGTAACATTTAAGATTAGAAGTATCGATGTGGCGAAACAAATAAATAGGTCTCTAAAAACTCAACTCATTTTTATTTACATATTTTTGTCAAGATTTAATTACCGTCTTAAATTTTGATTGTAAAAATGAAAGGAGTTGTGAACTTTTACTTCTAAGAGCCGCGTTAGTCGACATTGTTGATTTTTTAGTGATTTACAAATATTGGTCCACATTGGACCATATAACTCAATTTTATAGAAATGAGTCCTATGGTTGAGTCATTTGGCTCAGTCACGTAGTTCAACCAATGAACTAATAGTTTGACTAACGATCTAGTATCATTGTCTGAGTCGGTCAGAAAATCGATTTTTAAAACACCGACATAACTTGCATACAAACAAACAACCAAGCACAAAGAAAGAAACTCACAGTGTATCCAGAGAGACCAGCAGGGTCGGTAAATGCAGAGGTATGAAAAATGCCACGACATCCCTCAAATGCTTTCTCCAAACTATCAACATCATTTAGCTTTGCAATTATTATTTCCAAATTATTTCTCATCTCTTCATGTCTTTCCATTTCCCTCAATTTCTCTATGTCTCCTGCATTATTAATTAATTACAACCAATTATATCATATATCATATCAATTTGAATGTCGTACACGTAAACAACAAAACATTGAAAGCAATACTTTAGCTAAAAAATAGAGCTGCATTGATTCTTTCAAATTATAGTAGTTTGTTTGGTTTTTTCAAATACAATGTTTACCACAAATGAATACAATACCAAATTTTAATGTAGACCTAGCTTGCTTTCTACTCAATTCTATTTTGGTATTATTCTAGTAGAGTACCACTATCTCAAACTTGAATATAGCATAAACGTCTTGAATTATGATTATTAACATTTAGTCCCACGTTAGATAGTGTTATAATTGAATGAAACACAACCACAAATTATATGATAATATCAAAACTTATCTCAATATACTATTAATTAAGTTATTTATCTTCTCCATACAAGCTGGCAGCATGAAATACATAGCAAAATATGATTGAGTGTGTGTAAAAATCATTAACGCATAATGTCTCATAGTCGGTCTAAAAGCTTAAACTTTTTTTCCTTCAAAAAAGTTCAGACTTTTAGACCGACTATGAGACTAATCTCAGCTCTTGTTTTAAATTAATTTAAAGTCCTTCGTCCCTTTTCAAAATTATGTTATATGGAGATGGAACATTGATTCTCCGCCACAAACTCAACGCTACTTAAGCAAGTGGTTGATTAGTCACATGCATTGAGGGCATCTAGGGTTTAGGGGTAAACAAATTTGACAAAAAGATAAATAAAATAGACATTAAGTTTTTTTTTAGAGGAAAATGGACATCAAGTTAGTTATTATTATAGAGATTTTATATAAAAAAGAAATAAAGAAATCGACAGGTGGGGTCATATCCACATGTGAGTTTTTTTTTCTTTTTTTCCTAGAGTCCACATATGTAAAGCTTTTTTTTTTTGTGTGTGTGTGAATCACGTGAGCTTTCGTTTCATGTTGTGTTGATAGTTATTAATCATACTATATAGTCTACAAAACATTACACACACAAGGTTTAAAAAATAAAATAAAATCAAAATATTACGCAAAAATTTTCTCTTAAAAAATTATCTTAATTCACCGATCATAGTTTCTCGGAGCAACACTCTTTGGGTGTCTGTGAACAAATAATAAATAAACTACAAGTAAAAAGATAGTGCATGATTAAAATAAATCATGTGATCACACAGGTAGAAACTATATGGAATATATATAATATAAGTCGGCTATTTTTAAGTATACATATCTCTCAAGAAAGATCCGTCAAAAAAAATCTCTCAAAGAAGAGACCAATTCTTATTCAAAATTGGAGACTTGAATAATCAATATGCATGGTCGTAATTGTATATCATCATAAATAAAATAATAATAAAAATGTGACATTCTTCATATTATAATTTGCAAATTGAAATTTATACATATGTACGTACAAAAAAGACCAAAAAAGTGGAGAAAAATGGCCCCACACCACACTCACATGTCACACGCTGTGCCGTATAATGTTTAGGTTATTTTTTTGACAGACCAAAATATTCAGTTGACCTTTAATAAAAATTAAATTTTGTTAACTAAATAAATTTTATACATTATTCTATTTTGTAGACTTCACAAATTACATTGAAAACAGAAAGAAGAGAAAAGGTTCAGGCAAACAAAAAGAAGAAAAAAATGTATAATATAAAAACAAACATTGCATAAAAGAATAATTATGCACCCATATCATATTTCATTGTCTTATCACATGTAAAATTTATCAATGTTTTATATACTTTTTAAATTTTAGTTATTTATCAATCTAAAAAGAAATCATAAATTGTAATTTTCTTCCAAACTCTACCATAATGTAACAAAAAGATAACATTAGCAGCAAGTATAACTCACAAACATCCACATCTACAATCTATAAAGTAGTAAATAAAGAAAAAAACAAGTCATGAGGACCACTAAATTTAATTCTAAAGTTTGACAAAATAAAACCCTACGAAGTTGTTGGAATTTGTGGTTCATCTTTTGCTGAATTTCCCTCTATTTCTATCATACCTACCCACATAAATTTAACATGTATTTCATCAAGATAAACTAACATTGTCACTTTGCCAATTGCCACCAACTTACAATTTTGTTTTATTTTTATATTTTAATTAATCCTCTTGCATGTTTCCATATTATTATTCACATTTTCTTGCTCTCACCTACCATGAAAAGAAAATCATATGTTGTGAAAACTATTTTTACTCAACATCCCCATGAATGAAACTGTTTTTCATTTTTTACTCAACTTAGTTCAGATGATAAAATACTGTAAGAACATTTAATATGTTGTGATGCATGTAATACCCTCTTCTTCACACTTAATGTGTGTTAATTTCGTTGTTCGACTCTGAGATAAAAAAAAAAAATTCAAAGAAAAACATAAAGAACAACTATAAACCTTAAACAAATAAGGATATGAATTTGGAACAAATCAAAGAACTAGTTTTTTTTTCATAGATTAAGAAAAATGAAATTTTGAAGGAATTAAGAAAGAGAAACCAACCTGGGTTGTCAACAATTATTCGAACAGAATAACCTAAGACCAAAAGATGGTTGACCAAAGCAAGACCCAAATAGGAAACACCACTAGTGACACAAACCAAGGTTTTTCCAACATCTTCATCATCTAAAGAGGAAAATAGGTTGTTTTTTCTTAATCCTTCATCGTCTTTTCTCCGGTGTATGCCGGCGGCAGCCACTAGATTCCGGTGAAAGATATCAAGCTCTGATCTCTTAATTTCACATGTACGTACAACACCCATTTTTTTATGAACAAATTTGAGTATATGGTGTTGGTTATGTATATGATATGATATGTAGTTAGGAATATGGAAAATAGTGGTTTGCTACTATTTTTCTTGTACTTGGTTTGTGTATGGTTTATATGGTTTTATGAAAGTTGAAAGGGAGTTATGGAAGGAATATATTTATGAAAGTTGAAAGGGGGTTGTGGAAGGAATATATAGAAGAGTGAGTGTTGTTTTGGTGTGCACCTAAAGTTCGATATGAGTCAAGAAGTGAATTGAGCTATTCATTGTCAATTGTCAAAGTCCAGCTTGGCGGGTTATTCTATTGGGAAAAGGAAAAAGATAATGTGTGAATAGTAACTAACACAATTACACTATGGTATATTGATATATAATAACCGAGGACGGTTGTCACATTGTTTGGAATTAAGCATGTGAGGAGATCATAGGTAGACTAGCTTTTTGATTTGAGTATGTTATTGCTCACTTTTATCTGGATAATGTGAAACTTCTAACACTTGTTTTAATTTATCGTTGTAGTTATTTTCTTTTGAATGTTTTGCTATAATTTGGTCACCACATTTCAGTAATTCGTTTCTATATTTGTAAAATGAAAATGCTTGATGGACAATCAAATACCTCAACGACACATGAAAAAGAAAGATATATAGAATGATGTGATAGATATGATATGTATAATGATGTAATATGGAGGGAGAGGGAGAGAGAGAGAGTAAAGCACATGCATATAATGGGTGTTCAAATATTAAAGTTGTTAGTAATTCATGGGTGTTCAAATACTATACTCCAAGAGGAATCACATTCATGAGGGGGAGTTTTATTGCTTTGTAATGTTTTAAAAATTGAGTCAAACATCAAACTAATGAGACATTTGGATCATTGTTTAATGGCTTTAAACCGCATAAAATGAGACAAAATTGTAGTCAAAATTGCTTTGATAAACAAGTTGTTGACCATGCTAGTTCAAGATTAAACTAATTGGACCGTGTTTTTTTGTTTTTTTTGTTTTAATAAAGGACCGTTTTTTTTAATTTTAAATATTGGTGTCTTTTTTAAACGGATTTGGATTGCATGTAGTAATGCAATCAAGAGTGATTTGATCGTCAATCAAGATCGGACAGTCGAGATTTAAATCAATTTAAATAATAAAAATAAACCTGCTTTAAATTTGGACAATTTGATTTAGATTGGACGATCAAATCTCTACAGCATGAAATTTTGACTATATACAATCCAGATTATTTTTACACAATAACTCTAATATTCAACCATTTATGTAACGTTATTAATCAAACTCATAAATTAAGTATTGCAAAAGCTACCATAATTAATAATTGATTGGACGATTTCGAACAAGATTTTTCCAAAGATATTCATTTACCCTATGATTCTCTGGAAAAGATATATTTCCATCGAGTACATACAAATGTCAAATTTATATTTTCGTAAGAAAATTATGTTGTTAATTGAGAACGCTATAAAATTGTATCAGTGTATAAATTTTCTATCTACTCGATATGAAACGCTTAACATAATTTTAAAATTGATTTTAGTCTCTCGGGGTGCTTTGCTACTTGTAATAATTTTAAAATCGAACTTGACATAAATCAAAGAGACATCCAAGTCATTGTTCTACTACTTTAAACATGTTGAACGGAGACAAAATCACGATTGAGGAGTGCTACTGTTTCTTTAATACTCACTATCTTATTAGGTAAAATTTATAAAAAAATAAGTGTTAAATACAATGTTAGAAAGAGAATGTTACATTTAAATTGATGTTGGTTCACATTTAAATTGGTTGAACCCGATTTAAAACATTGTTTTTTAAGAAGGTTTTCAAACATTGTTGTCTTGTTCCAACACTATAATTCCAATATTCAACCATTTATCTACTTAATAAAACACCTAAATAATTCATCTATCTATCGAGACATCTTTTACAAATGACAAAACAAAGATGTCATATACAACACTCAAAACAAACAATGCATTAAATCATATTTAAAGTTTGGTTAAATATGTTTTTGATCCCTATAAAATTAAGATCTTCTAAGTTTAGCCTTTACTTAATTTTAATAGTTCTTTTAGTCTTTTAAAAAAATTCAACACTCAGTATTAATCCCTACTCAATTCAAATTTGTTTAATTTATGTTTAAACTATTAAAGTTCTTGAACAATTTTTTGCAAACGTGTTAAGAACATTACTAAAAGTTTCTCCGCAAAAAATTATTGCAAAATTTGATTTCTACATTCAGATTTTGTTACTTTTATCTTTAACTTTGACGTTTTAAATAAATTTATATTTAATTCGTTTCATGTTAAAAAATTCTAAATTTTAATAAATGAACCTTTAATAGTGTTCTAAACTTGTCTAAAAAAAATTTGTTCATTCAGTTAAGAGTTTAAGGATAAATTAAACAAACTTTATCTTAGCAGAAACTAAAATTATAAGTAACTCTATTTTTGTAGAGACTAAAAAGACTATTAAAATTAAATAAAGACTAAACTGAAAAGTTTTCAATTTTATAGGGACCAAAAACATAGTTAACCCATTAAAATTGAACTATTGACATATTAGATTGAGGTTGAACCTTGAGGGTTAACAAACTCTTTAGACCTCACACACAAAAAAAAAAGTCTTATAATTATTTTGAAATCAGCCTTAAGGTAGTTTATAAACAATCACACTCCTTTTTAAACCAAGGTATCTTTTATAAGCGACTATGATTGTTCATACAATACACAAAGTAGACAATAGCTAAAAAAAAATTAGGGAGATTAATCACTTTAGTCCCTAAATAAGAAAGGAGTTGTCACTTTAGTCTCTGAATGCAGATAAATTACAAAATAGTCCCTGAATGTAGACTCTGTTAGTCAATTTAGTCCCTAAATCCAGACTCCGTTAGTCAATTTAGTCCCTGAGTGTAGACCCCGTCAGTCACTTTTGTCCTTGAAATTGACCAAAAGAGTCTACATTCAAGGACTGTTTTGCAATTTCTCACAATTCAGAGATTAAAGTGACTACTTTTTTCTCATTCAGGAACTAAAGTGACTAATCCCAAGAAACTATGGTGCGGACCTTTTTTTTTATTTTTTTTTAAGGCAAATAAAAACACATCACTGACCTAACTATGGTGCGAACTTGAGTTGACAACTAGTTGTAATTTAATATAGATGTAGTTTTTCTTATGTAAATCATGGACCATGCTGTGACATGTGGTCACCTACCCAGTGTTCGTTTAGTTTGCAACTTTAAACGTTAAACACAAAACAATTCAATTTTTTTTATTAATGATAGTTAATTTGAATTGATTGAATGTAACTTTATAGTTTTTTAATTGTAAATCATACATGCTCCTTGCTGGCTCAAGGCTATTTGAAGCAATCTTCAACCTCTTAAAAAATATTTTTCTTTAATCAAAAAAGTATATTTTCTTATCTCATTACAAGAATAAAAAATTGAAAAACAAAACGACTTGAGAAGGCTATGGTAAATGTAGATGCCACTGACCATTTGGTATGTTTAGCACTTTATACTTTTAATAATGGGACAAAATATGTGTTGACTAGAATATGAATCACATTAGATTTTTTTTTTTTGAATCAGGATTAAAATATTCAAACGAGTTAATTAAGCCAAGGTAAGTAAGTATGCATTCATTAGAAGAAGAAAAAAATAAATATTGAACTATTCCTCTCTTACTATAGCTATTGGGTTAGGAACTAGCTAGCAAGTGATGCTCACTTTTTTTTGTTTAACCAGTTTTCAACCTTAGTTGACCTCATACACACAAGAATATCCTCTCAAATTCATACATTGAAGTTATTCCCACTGTGTTGGTTTATTATAGTTCACTTTGAATTAGTCCTCTTAAAAACACTCCTAAACAAGTGTAATTTCTCTCCCCTCCTTCCAAATCCTTCCCTTACCTTACCTCTTCTTTATCATATAATATCATACTGTATTTTTGGATAGGTAATTGGAAACTTTACTGAAATAACAAATCAAATACCTGTTCTCGTGAGCTTATCTCAGTTGGTATGAACAATGCATAATGCCACCACAAAAAAATCAAATACTTCAATTGGATTTCATTTAATTTGAAATTTTTTATCTGGAATTTCATTTAATTTAAAATATTTTATTTGGAAAAAATTAATCAAATTCTTCATTCTTAAACTTTGTTGAGCAACCCAAGAACACTTGGATGACATTGTAAGTGTTCTTTTTCAGATTAACCAATGGTCTTGGGTTCGAATTCAACCATGAAAATGCAACAATGTTAAATCTCGGGAGAGAAGAGTTTTAATATCTATTGTAGTTCTATCATATTCGAGAGATTAACCTCTAGAATTGCTCGCAGAAGATACTTGAATCACAAATTTTTTTATATAATTTGAAATGTTACGAGATATAGTATAAATATACAATTAAGGGTGATCCAAAACAAGGATTTTAAAAGATAAGCTAAATTACACTCATTGTCCTTTGGGTTTTTGCAGTCCATTTTCACCCCTTAAGTTAAAAAAATCAACATTTTGGCTACTTATTTTATTTTTAATTTTATTTTTTTGTCTCTTAGTTAGTCACAAATGTTAGACACTTTAGTCATCAAGTTACACATAGTAGACATTTATGAACTAAAATGTCTAACATTGTTAATTTAAGGGACCAAAGTGTATGATATTTGTATCTAAAAAGGGACCAAAGTGTATAACATTTGAAACTTAAAGGGATCAAAATGACACAACAAACTTATGGAACCTAAGTTTTTAGGCTAAACTACAGTTTTGACCCCCTAACTTTGTCAATGTTGCGATTTTGGCCCCCTATTAAAAAAGATGAAATTTTTGCCCCCCAATGTTTTAGCCCCTTTGCAAAAGTGACCTTTTGGTCAATTTTGACCGGATCAACGCAGAGGTGGCACTTTATTAAAGGAGTTGGCACGCCACGTGTGTATATTGCTATTTTAAAAAAAAAACAAAAAACCACGCGTGTAAATTGAAGAATTAAAAAAATAAAAAATAAAATAACAAAGGGATTGGCACGTGACTTCTAGTAGTAAAGGGGAGAAAATTGAAAAAACTCAAGAACATTCATCTTCAACACCCACAAAATTCATCCAAACTCAGAATAATCTTCAATACTCAAATACTACAATCAGAACCTCTTCACAACTAATCAACTAAAATCCCAATCTCCACCACACCACCACCTTTCACTCAATTAAATTACTAAAACACCCACCTCTTCAATTAAACACCCCCTCCATGATTCTGTTTTGTTTTTGGAATGCTTGACACAGGAAGATGGTTTGGTTTTGTTTTGTTTTCTCACATGGAAAACTCACGAAAGATGATGATGGCAAAAGAACAGAGCAAAGCTTGTTGGTTTTTGAAATAGAAAGGGGTTTTTGGGTTAGTTTAAGTTGGAGAGCTAGGTTTATTATTCAAGAGTTTTGAAATCAGAATGTATAGGAGGGTTATGTCTAGTGTTTATTTCCTTCCTCCACTAATTTCACCGATTCCATCAAACTCACCTCCAACACCGTCGACGATAAACGAGGCTGTTTTTGGATCTGCTAAGGGGGCCGGTTGTTTCGGTCTCTGTTTGCTGTTATGAGGCAGGCTGTTTGCTATTGTTGTTCGGTGGTGGGGAGAGCTTTGTATATAGCTCTTTTGTTTTGCTGATTTTTTGGCTCTTTCCCTTTATTGTACTTTCTTATTCTGCCTTGTTCCTTTTACTGCTTCGGTTTATCAGGCAGCAAGCTGAATGGCTTTGCTGCTTCAATTTTTTGTTTGCATTGTTGTTATGTTATTGTTAGTATGAATTTTGTTTGGAAAAATGACATTTTTTATTTTCTGGGTTGGATTTTATATTTTCTAGATAAAGATGATGAATGTGTGATGAAGTTGAAGAAGAGTATGAACTTTCAGGATTTTTCATTTTTTAATTTATTTAATTTCATAAAATATTATGTGGTAATTTTTATTTATTTTTAATTTGGTGATTACACAGGTGGCATGCCAGGTTTTTGAATGAAATGTCACACAAGCGTTGACCCATTCAAAATTGTCAAAAAGGACCACTTTTGCAAAGGGGCTAAAATATAGGGGACAAAATTTTCATTTTTTTTACTAGGGGGCCAAAATCGCAACATTGGCAAAGTTAGGGGGTCAAAACTGTAGATTAGCCAAGTTTCTAATATCTATAACTTAAAGGATTAGAATTAAAATATAGCCTAAAAAGTTTAGCATAATTTAACCTAAATTTTTTAGTATAATTTAAGCCTAAACAATTTATGTCAAATTTGAAATTTCTAAAGTTTGAGAGACCAATTTCAAAATATGAAAAATAGAGACCAATTTTGTTATTAATAAGACCAATTTGTAATAAAGAAATAAAATTATACGGAACAATTTGAAAATTAAATAGGCACTAATGTGTAAATTTCTTAAACATACCAATTGGCAAAATTTGAAATTCATATTATATAGAGTAAAGAAGACATTTCAAGTTCTTAGTTTTGGTAAAAAAAAATAAAAAAAAATCGTAGTTTTAAAATGGTACTTGAAACTATCTAAATTTAGTTTTGATAAAATACTTCATAAAATCTATTCATTTGAAACTTCTCCATATTTATTGTACACATGGGTAAATTTACAAGTGATGTCTAAAAATAATTATTCAAACAATGAAATTCATATTAAAAAAATTTAATCATCCTTTAAATATTCCTTAATTTCTTTCTCTCTTATCCGAGCTCTTATGCAAGCCCATGGTTGATTGGACTTTTATCTCATAGCTTGGAATTTTTGTTAATGTCAAGCTTATGTCAACTTCAGATTTGATCTTAAATGGTTAATTTCCACTTACTTGATGTTTGAGTTGATCTAGTTTAATTTATGCTATCTCTTGAATCTTTGGTTGCATCTGTTTATTAAATATCTGTTTTAATATGTGGCCTTAACAAACTCAAAATGTGTATTTGCGTGTATGTGTGTGTATATATATATATATATTTATATATCAAAATGTTTATATTTGACTCAAAATTGGATGTCGAAGTTATGAAAAAAGTCGTAGCACGTAAGCATGAGACTGTGACACTATTAACGAATAGAGTGTAGTATTGTATTGACATACTAACAGAAAATCGTGACACAATGGGTGTCTATCATGGCACGATTTTTCGGATTCTAGACACTATATAAAACTCCATTCTTCACTTTTTTTGGGAGAGACCTTCGATAGAGATAAACTTGGGAAACCAAAGGAGTGAAATTTAGGATTGAGTGTTTTTGTGAGAGTTTTTTCTTGGTTGGAAAACAAGAAATGTTTCCTTTAGTATTTTCTCTTAGGATTCATTGTGAGTGTGGTTGACTTGAAAAAATGATAGAAATTAGAGTTTGTTCTTTGTGACCTTTTAAGATGATTTCTTGTACCTATTTCTATCATTCTTATCATAGTGCATTGGAGAGCTTCTCTCTCCCCATAGTAGGTCATTATGGACCTAATTGGGTAAACAATATTAATGTGTTGTTTTCTTTCTCTCTTTTTTTTTTTTTTTTTATCTTTGTTGTTTTAAATATGCTTGCAGTGTTTACTTCACACTTAAATCCATGTCTATTTGCTGTTGTTGTTGCTTGTGGACCTAAGTTTTATTGATGTAATTATTAACTCAAATTCACAACATAAAACGTCTAAACCTTCTTTTCTTGATTTTACTGTATGTCTAGATTAGAAAAGGGGTAGTTCTATTGTGGACTACATATCAAGGTGTTCCACCATGGATCAATATGTAAAAACTATCCAAAATATTAATATTGAGAAGTAGAAGTTTACAATTATTTGTTCAATACAACTCAGTTGGTATGAACAATATTTTTTAATATACAGGGGTAAGAATTCAAACTCAAGACAACTTATTTATGGTGAATTCTACCACTAGATTATTTGAAAAGAAAAAAAAGTTCACAATTATTTTTGTCGTTTTTCATTAAAAAAAATTATTTTTGTCTTTTTGTTTGTCGTGTGAGTTGTTTTAATTCAATGAAAAACTTTTTTTTAAGTAACAAATGAAGGACTTATTTACGACGAAAATAACTTTCTAACAAATTTGTGATTTCCTTCCTTAAAAAACAAATTTGAGATTTTAGAATTTGGATTCTTCTTGTGATGATGCTTTTTCACCCCTCCTAAAAATAAATCAAACTCTTGGATTCCAGTTTCTAATAAATACTTCTATGGTGATAAGTATAAAAAAAATTATTTAGATACACAGAAAAATATATATCATTTAATTATTTTAAAATATCACGTTATTGAATTATTTTTATTTTACTTTTTTCAAGTTGTGTGAGTGTGTCTAAATGATTTATATTTAGGATTGTTTAAGTAAAGAATCAATATTGTTCCTAAACTTAGTGATCCTATATATTAATTTCTAATAGTGAACACAATGCTACCCATGATGTTTGGTTGGGTATTACCCCTCATCCAATCATTCAACATTATGTCATATTTTTTTGTTACTTTGTTTTAAAATAAATTCAAATATTAAACAAATTTTGTTTGTGGGGAACCAATACTTAATCAAACTTTAATGTACTAAAGAAATTACCATTGCGCATTGGATTAGTAGTATCATGAGCACTCGCCTAAGTAAAGAATTTCGGTTTTAATTGATGCTTGCTTGCTTAATTGGGTCCCAAAGGTAAATATTGCTTTTGTTGAAGAGATGTTGGAGAATAAGGGGCGTGAATGGAGTTTATGGTATCAATTTTTATCAAGTAAATATGGGGTGAAATGGGGTTTTCATAGGGTGTAATCTAGATTCATTTTGGCGGGAAAGCTAATGTTGAGTACGGCTGTGTTCCTGGTAGTTAGTGTGCTCACCACTTACCAAAAGTGGTTGGAAATGATATATATGCTTTACTTTGGTTTGATCTGTGGGTGGTCGGAGAAATTCTTATGGATATAATCAATCAATCTTTTTAGTTTATCCATCAATTAATAAACATACATTTGTGGAAGACATGTTGAATGGGAGTGGAGGTTTAGGTGACATGGACCGGAGGTTGCATAAAAATATTTTTCTTTGGGAGGAGAATTTAGTGAGAGAATGTAGAGATTTTTTGGCCAACATCTCTTTGCATTAAAAAGTTAAAAAATGCTTGGATTTGGAATCAAAATCCAGGTGAAGGAGGTGAAGGATACTCTGTCAAAGAAGGATCCTCCGATAAGCAATGTTTCATGGAACAAATTGGTGCCTCATACAGTCTCTTTAATTGAGTGGAGGCTTTACAATGATTAATTAGCAACAATTTGTAATCTACTAAAACGTGGTTTTAATCAATTGGAGTATTGTTTGTGTGTCAACGAATGTGTATTTAATGGGAGTGCACAACAACTTGTTTTTTATTGTTTTTATTTTGGAAGGTTTGGACGAAAGTAGTTGGGTGGTTGGGTTTTTCGTGTTTTATCAAATAATAGCTTGGTACATGCATAAAAATTTCTTAGTTTGATATCAAGTGGTAGACAAATGCATGAATGCATCAAATCCATTTGATTATGTTGCATTTAGTCTAGAGATTCATAAATAATTTGTTTTTGTGATGGCGTGAAATTAATGAAGGAACAATCATCGATATGGTAAAACTCTTTTTTATTTATTTTTTTATGTTAAAGATAATTTCATTAACAAAAGTATGACAATAAATCAAATGCTAAGATTGCATAAATACAAGGTGGAGTCTCTTCGATTCATATGCAATCTAAATTATGAAGATTATGTTTAGCTAAATAATGAGCAGCTTGATTGGCTTCACGCCTAACATGCAAAAAATTTAAACTACGAAAACAAACACTTAAACTAATACAATCTTCAATAATAGAGCCGACATAGGTGGAAGATTGTTGATGAGTATTCAACGCCAAGACCACATTAAAGGCATCAGATTCTGCTATAAGATTCATAAACACATGTCTTTTATCTTGGGCATTGATTAAATCCAAGAAGAATGACTTTTATTTTGATCTTTATCATTATTGAAACCCTCATCCCCTTATTTAATTGGGTTATAATGTCGGTTAAGATCTATTGTATCTTAATTCGTGTATTTTGAAGACATATTGTTTCTTTGACTTGTTGTAATTCCCCATCCTAGAATAAATAACGGGTCTTGTTAACCAATGCCCCCGGGGCACTAGTTAACAAACTAAAAGTCGAAAGAAAGGTCAACTTTTGCATTAAAAATAACACTTTTTCAACTTTGAAAAAGTATAATACACAATTTTCAAGAGAATATTTCCTTTTATAATTCCTTAACAAGTGCCCCGGGGGCACTTGTTAACATTTCCTATATATATATATATATATATAGGGTATTGCTATATAACACCCATGAAGGTGTAATTTAGCACACAACACCTACATTGTAATGACAAAAAAAACAATTTCTATTTCTTCATTGATGAATAAATACATATTAAAGAGAAATGACTTTTTTGTCTTTATCATGTAGGTGTTGTGTGCTAAATCACACCTTCATGGATGTTTTATAGCAATATCCACATATATATTTATTTATATTATTTTCCATTAAAAAAAACATTTCCTTTGCAAAAAAAAAAAGAAAAAGTATTCTCTTTTGAAATTTAGCCCGTTTCTATCATGAAAAGCCAAAAGGGGGAACATGAAAGTGGGTAAAAAATAATACGGAAATTATAACTTGTGCTCTTGGGGCATAAGTTAAGAAGCCAAATGTAGAAGTTTATTTTTTATATTTTTTAAATTATGCATTCAATATTTTAAAAGTTTCAAAAGTTATATTTTCAATATAAAATTTATTTTTAATTTCTATTTTATGCTCCTTAACTTGTGCTTTTAAGGAACAAGTTAACATGACCCAAAAGAATAATAATAGTGAAGATTTATAGTAAAATCATTATAAGAAATGCGATAAATTGAGTGCACGGAAAGACAAACACGACACATTGATACAATCAAGAGATATTTAATTATTTTATTATTATTATTATTATTATTATTATCTATTATTATTGATGGTGTCTATCGATTACCGTAAAAAGGTACTATTTGTCAAAATATAAGTGCTAAAAACTAAGAAATGATCAAACAATTTTGTACATCCAAAGAAAAAGAAACATGAATACAATGTTCAAGCTTACTTATATTATGATCATATATCTTCTCCTGCTTCACGTTGCAGCCCAAGAAGATTTATGTACATTTTTTTATCCTCTCAAATTTTATTCTTTATTTTATACACAATCTTTCATCTCTTTATTGACACTATTTATTTTATGGTTTACATTATTGATAAAGCAATTTTGGGATGCAAGGAAGACAGAGATTGTGTCTGCCCCGTACATGATGTTTCAAAATGCATTAATAATGTGTGTGTGCTTTGACTACGAGACATGAGTATAGGGAGGAGATTAAAACACCACTACATGTAAAATAAATGAATTGTAGTAAATAAAGATGTAATCATGTCAAATTTGCACATGATAAAAAACCCTAAAATAATATATTTATCATACAATTATATGCATGCATTTATAAGCTTACATTAGTCTATTACATACAATTCTAGGCATATAAATTACATTAATCTAATACACCCTTCGGTCACTATTATAAACAAAAATCAACATTTTAAATTCATTCATTAAATGATGTATGTGGTCTATAATAAAGATTATATACATCATTAATTGAATAAATGTAAAATGTTGATTTTTACTTATAATAGTAACCGTAAGGTGTACATTTTTGTGTGGCTACAATGCCACTCATATTCGTGATAAAAACAAGGTAGTTAAGCATCTAATACACTACTAGAATCTCCCGAATTTTCTTCGGATTTTCCAGCGAAATCCGGTGAAAATTCTGCAGAAAACACCTTTCCTGCGGATTTTGACGAGGATTAGCACTCCCAGATAATACCTTCGTGGGTAATTGTTTCCTAAGGATTTTAAAAACCGCAGGAAAATTTTCTGCGGAGCTTTCCTCAAGAAAAGTGAACAACATCCCAAGGAAACCTTTTGGTCAGAGTGGCAGAAGTTCCCCAGCCTGCAGCAAATTCCTCAGGTAATTCCGCAACAAAGTTGTTTCGGCAGGAAAATCCTCAGGAATCTGATCCATTGCGCAGAAAAATCCGCAGGAAATGTTCTAGTAATGATTTGCTTATTTTCTAGTAATGAATTCCAAAAGCCATAATAAATATCAAATTTAAATTATTTGTTTGATAAAGTAATTTATTATAAAATATAACAGGTAAAAAAACCCGCAATTAGTCATAAAATACATAAGTCTCCATCAATTTGAAGGTGTAAAATATGCATAACATACATTTCAACAAACACTAAAAAATGACAAAACACTAGTTACTACAATGTAATTTTTCCCTATCTTCTACTCTTAGTCTTGCAGCCTTGTAATTGCCCCATCTTTTGCTCTTTTGCCAATTGTTTCTCAACCCTTGTCATTGCCTTCTTCAACTTTTACCCAATTTACAAAACCATATGATTGATCAAACACAAAAAATACTAGGAGAAATATTCAATTATGTAAGATAACTATATCTCATATTCTACTATGTGAATACTAAATTCTGCACACATGCAGTGTCAGACAAATAAAAAAGAAACAGGATCAAAATGCAGCTAGGCAATAACATTAAATAGGAAACAATGGTAGAGGGACTGAATTTTAGTATCAACACAAACAAGCTAGTGTTAAGTTATGTTTGCTATGCATCCTAATAGCTACAGAAGAAAAATTGATATGCATAATTCAACCACGGGAAAATACTATGTCCCATTTATAATAATGTCAAAAATTTAACTGTTTATTTTTAAATGAAAAATTAAAATTATTAAACTAACCTTACACACAACAATTATTGATATGCCCTTCCCTTGAAAAAAATATTATTGATGTCCCTACTCGATATGTTGCGTTCAAGTATTTTTGTAAACATTTTTGTTCTGATATTTTTTAGAGGACTTGTGTTTTGATTTTATTTAATTTTTTTTTACATAGAAAATTCATAAAAAAAAATTAATTTCAATTAACATAAATGCTATCTACACAAGTTTTGATATGGACATAAATTTAAAATTATAATGTCAATATTCATTATCTAATACAATTATAAAAACAAAATGAAGAAACTAGTCATTTTACAAATTTATAAATTTGCACAAAAAATAAAGAAAATCCGCAAAAAAAACCGCAGGAAATTCTATATGAAGATCCACAGGAAAAACCACAGATGTTGCTGCAGAATTTCCTAAGGAAACATAGAAATAATACTGGATTATTATTCAGCAGGAAAATCCTCAGCAAAATATTAGTTACCTGCAGATGTTCCTTTGGCATTTTAATCCGCAGGGAACTTCGTCTGACTAAGGGTAGCCACCGCAAAATCCTCAGGTATTCCTGCGGATTATTTTGCCCATGAAAATCCGCAGGAAAAACGAGAGTTTCTAGTAGTGATAGACGCAATTCGAATCAAATTGTGTAAGATTATATTTTATGATATTTTTGCCGTAGTACCATAAATTCCAGCTATTAACACAAATTAAAGTGGTGAAAGAGGAAGGAAGGTTGAATCATCGTAAAATATTCATTTAATCTATGTTTCATTCATTGAGTATTTCATATATAATATTTGAAACATGAAAGTAAATCTCTTCAAATATAGGCAAAGTTATTTCATGGTTCTTTATCTTATTTATACTAGCGAAATGACGGATACATATTGTGCTAACATTTGAAAATTATGAACGATGTTTTTTATGAAATTTTAATTTTGATTAAAAGTAAAAATATGATTATTTTTTACTTTCAAATTAACACAAATCAAACTAATCATGATTATCTATTTCAATGAAACATGAGTGAGTAGACTTCTTTGTCTTAGGATTGTTGGATGAGTCTAATGACCTAATCCTATTCAAACCAAGCGTAGAACCTTAATTTTATGTAACCCTATTTTTTAATCTAATCTCACTGTTTTCAAACTTAGTAACAAGTATTAAACGAAGGACCGAAAGGTGAAGTTTAATAGTTGTTATTAAGTCATCTCAAATACTAACCGAAGGATCAAAAGATGAAGGTTAGTATTGGACATGTGAGATTAGACAAGGTTTCCGAAACATGAGAATAGTCTAGGAAACCTTGAGACCTTAAAGTTTTGTTCTTAAAGGGTTTCAATAACAATCAACCATGAGAATATGTGTGGTTGTTATTGAAATACATTCATTGAGACCGAAAGGAGATATAAAAAGCCTCAGAGAAACTTGTCTTTAGAAAATAGGTCCAACATAAGATTTAGGTTTAGGGTTTGGTTTATGAAAGATTTGTTATTAAGATGAACCAATAATCCCAAGACGCTTTTATTATTATTATTTTCAATCAAACAAAAATCCCAACTTTTCAAACCCTAATTCTTCAGCTAATCAATTTAAAAGGAAAATCAAATACACAACTTCCTGTCAGAACGATACTCTTTTTACTACTTCGATAAAACCGTGCACTTGCGGATTTTACGCATCAAGTAGCCAAATAATATCTTAATGGGGTAGCTACATATATACCTAAGTTAAATATTCAAGATTTTCTTCTTCTTTTGGGGTAGCCAATGCTACCCCATAGTTGCAAAGCCCTTCGCCCCTGCGTGTGCCAACCATTGGGTTGTATCCTCCATTCAATCACCCCTCTTTGCAAACAAATCGTTACTATGCTCGGTCGTTGGACTGCTCTAGCTTTTCTTTTTCTCTTAGGCACTCAATCATGTGAGAAAGGGATAAACCATATATTTTTTGGTGTGTAATATCTCAGTTGTTGGATAGGTGCAACAGAGAAGGATGCAAACATACAGACTGTTGAGGATCCATATATATATATATATATGCAATTTTCAGATTCTCGGTCGTTTGAATATTTGCTCTATTCCTTTGCCGTACAATACTGTCTCTTCTCTATTTCGAAAAATTCACTGTGAGCATCATTCTCTACTAAGATGATGCCCAATCGACATCACAGTCAGGAGGGTTCAAATTGATGTTAATTAGTCTCTCGGGGTACTTTCTACATGTAATGTTTTTAAAATTGAACTGGATATAAATCAAAGAAACATCCAAGTTATTGTTCTGCTACATTACACTTGTTGAACGGAGACAAAATCATAATAGAGGAGTGATATGATGGTTTCTCTAATACCTACTCTCTTATTAAACCTCTTAAAGAGTAAGTGTTAAAAATAGTGTTACATATAAACTGATGTTGGTTCACATTTAAACTGGTTGAACCCGACTTAAAACTTTGTTATTTTACGAATGTTGTCTCTTTCCAACACTATAATTCCAATATTCAACCATTTATCTACCGATATTAATCAAACACCTAAATAATTCATCTATCTATCGAGACATCTTTTACAAAAGACAAAATAATGATGCATATACAACAACCAACTTAGGTTGGCCTGATGATATTAGCTTAGGATCTTGAAGTGTGCTCCTCCTCGAGATTTCAAGTTCGATTCTCCCTGATGTCAATTTAGGTGTGCTAATTTAGCTTCATAAAAAAAAGATGAAATCATTAGATTGAGGTTGAACCTTGAGCGTTGACAAACTCTTTAGACCTTCTTACAGACAAAAAAAGTCATAGAATTATTTTGAAATCAGCCTTAAGGGTAGTTTATAAACTATTACACTCCTCTTTAAACCAAAGTATCTTTTACAAACGTATGGCAATGTTTATACAGTATTCAAAAGTGGGCAATAGCTCAAAAAAAACGGTGGAGTGAATTTGAGGTCAAAACTAGTTGTACTTTAATATAAATGTCGTTTTTCCTATGTAATCACGGACCATGCTATGAAATATGGTCACCTACCCAGAGTTCGTTTAGTTTGCATGTTTAAACACAAAACAATTCTTTTAGTTTGAATTGATGGAATGCAACTTTATTGTTTTTTAAATGCAAATCATACACGCTCCTTGCTGGCTCAAGGCTATTTGAAGCAATCTTCAGCCTCTTAAAAAAGATTTTCTTTTTGTCAAAAAAGTACATTTTTCTTATCTCATTACAAGAATAAAAAATTGAAAAACAATACGACTTGATATTCCTACGGTAAATGTAGATGCCACGAACCATTTGGCATGTTTAGCACTTTATACTTCTAATAATGGGACAGATTATGTAAGCATTCATTAGAAGAAGAAGAAAACAAACATTGAACTATTCCTCTCTTACTATAGCTATTGGGTTAGGAACTAGCTAGCAAGTGATGCTCACTTTTTTCTTAGTGTTTGTTTAACCAGTTTTCAGCCTTCGTTGACCTCACACACACACGAGAATATCCTCTCAGATTCATAGCATTGAAATTAGTCATAAGTTTTCTCCTTCCTTTTATCCCATTAAAAACACTCCTAAACAAGTGTACTTTCTCTCCCTTCCTTCCAAATCCTTCCCTTACTTTACCTCTTCTTTATCATATAATATCATAATGTATTTTTGGATAGGTAATTGGAAACTTTAGAGAAATAACAAATCAAATACTTCAATTGAATTTCATTTATTTTGAAATTTTTTATCTGGAAAAAATTAATCAAATTCTTCAATCTTAAACTTTGTTGAGCAACCCAAGAACACTTGGATGACATTGTAAGTGTTCTTTTTCCCGATTAACCAATGGTCTTGGGTTTGAATTCAACCATGGAAATGCAGCAATGTTAAACTCTGGAGAGAAGAGTTTTGATATCTACTATAGTTCTATCATATTCGAGGGATTAACCTCTGGAATTGCACACGTAAGATACTTGGATCACAAAAAAACTTCAATAACCTATTATACAATTTTAAATGTTACGAGATATAGGTAGCGTTTGACCCGACTTATTTTAGATATAGAAGCTACTTTAAACTTAAAGTTAAAAATATGAGCTTTAAAGTTAAAGGTAAAGTTGTTTGGTAAATGTTGTTTTTGGGGAATTAGTCACTTTAGTCCCTGAATCAGAAATGAATCGTCATTTTAGTCCCTGAATGCAGATAATTTGCAAAAAAGTCCATGAATATAGACTTTGTTAGTCAATTTAGTCCTTGAATGCATACTCGTTAGTCAATTTAGTCCCTGAATGTAGACTTCGTTAGTCACTTTAGTCCTTGAAATTGACTAACAAAGTTTACGCTCAGGGACTGTTTTGCAATTTCTCTGCATTCATGGACTAAAGAGACTACTCAAATCCCATTCAGGAATTAAAGTGACTAATTCCCTATTGTTTTTTACTTCAAATACTTTTTTATGTTAAAGTGTTTGATAATATTTTTTAGATAAAATGAATTTATTTTAAGAAAGCTCATATTTCCTGATAAATTATGATGAATAAATAAATAAATATTTGAGGGGGAAATGATACAAAAAATTTAAAATATTATTTAGATAAAATGAATTTATTTTAAGAAAGCTCATATTTCATGATAAATTATGATAAATAAATAAATAAATAAATATTTGAGGGGGAAATGATACAAAAAATTTAAAATATTATTAGGATGTCAAATTGCGAACAATATTTTTTATAACTAATTTATTATTACGGTTAATAAAAGAGATAACCATTTTTTAACATAAAAAATTAAAGCAATCAACAAAGGAAAATATGGTAAAAAAAACAAAAAAATAATGCATAGTCATTGAAGAGCACATGTCATAAAAAGAATCAATTGAACGACATGAAACAACACACTGGATTCGAAGGGGAAAACAATAGAAAAAGTTGCCGAGATTTTTTAAAAGTAAGTTTCAATAGCTTTACTAAAAGTACTTTATCCATGTATTTTACACATGAAAAATAAGCAAATTTTTCTATTAAGTATTTCTCAAAAAATATGTTTGGCCGAGCTTCTCCTTTTATGGAGTAGAAAAGTTCAAAATAAGCTGGGCCAAACGCTGCCATAGTATAAATATATAATTAACGGTGATCCAAAACAAGGATTTTAAAAGATCAGCTAAATTACACTCATTGTCCTTTGGGTTTTTGCAGTCCATTTTCATCCCCTGAGTAAAAAAAAAATCAACATTTTGGCTACTTAATTAATTTTTTGGCTTTTTTTTTGTCTCTTAATTAGTTACAAATGTTAGACACTTTAATCATCAAGTTACACATAATAGACATTGACAAAAAAACTAAAGTGTCTAACATTGTTAATTTAAGGGACCAAATTAGTGTATGATATTTTTTTCTAAAAAAGGACGAAAGTGTACAACATTTGAAACTTAAAATGACCAAAATGACACAACAAACTTATGGAACCAAAGTTTCTATTATTTATAACTTAAAGGATTAGAAGTATAATATAGCCTAAAAAGTTTAGCATAATCTAACCTAAAATTTTTAGTATAATTAAGCCTAAACAATTTATGTCAAATTTGAAATTTCAGAAGTTTGAGAGAACAAATTCAAAATATGAAAAATAGAGACCACTTTTGTTATTAATAAGACCAATTTGTAATAAATAAATGAAATTATAAGGAACAATTGTTTGATGGTCAGGATAGGATAGAGGCAGGATATGATATAAAGCTGGATAGAGATAGGATATGATAAGGACATGATAAACATTAATCCTATCATGTGTTTGATGCGCATATGATAA
>Ga0315914_1002764_pt1 | contig 26806 bp, 16 predicted proteins | sample MpolenodulesMG_FD_203920 | JGI IMG/M metagenome (GOLD analysis project Ga0315914, IMG submission 203920) | Medicago polymorpha root nodule microbial communities from Los Angeles, California, United States - elongated nodules | ecosystem: Host-associated > Plants > Roots > Nodule | place: USA...
TTTCTCAAACTACTTTCCACTCAACAACTACTCATTATTTTTAAAAAATAGCACCAATAATAATATTTATTAATTTCACCTACTAACATATTTTAATAAATTAAAATATAAAATGGGGTGTTACACTAACATCTTGCGGCATTTTGGTTTCTACTTGAAGAATTAACAACCTAAGGGTTTGAGAAAATCTTCTCTATTTTTATTTCTTATTTTCACTTCTAATTACAAAAATGTCACGTTGGTTTCACATGCCTGTAATAACAACATTTTTAAACTGTGGCATTTTGGTTTCCTCTTCTTGTTTCAATATTTTAGCAAATGAATGTGATAAACACATGTTCAGTAAAGAACACCGAACCAAATCAAAATTGTTGATATGCGGTATGTTGTCAACAAGTTCAAGTCAGAACATGTTGAAATGGTAGGGTGGAGAAAAAGACTAAGATATGACCCCACCCCAGGAAGAGAATCTTTCTTGAATAGGGGAGTGAGCGCCTGAATCACCCCATCTATCCTCCTGAGGAGAAGCCCGCTTCCAAAGCCCGATCTTTCTCTGTCTGGGTTCGTCTAGCTTTGCATTGCTTGTCTGGCTTAGACTGGGTTAATTTCCCCCTTTGAAAGCCCCATACCTTATTATGGATGGTCAAGTTTGCATCTAAATATCACTTTTCGGTTTTGACTTTACTCATCTTATATGTTTATGTTAAACTATTTGTGAATTATGCAGAGTGATACAATTCACCGTACGTTGCCTAAGGAAGTCGTCGCAGAGTTTAAGCCTATTCTGATGTATAGCAAAACTTATGAAATGGAAAACTTCAACGTCAGCAATAATGACATTGTAGTAAAAGCAACAAGTCATCAATACCGACTTACTGTCACAGGGGCTACCGTCATCACTTCTAAAAATTTTCCGAACATTCCTATGACATCTCTCCATTTCAAAAGTTTTGAAGAAATACTTGCAGGAAAATATAGAACTGACTTGATTGTTGGTTGGTTTCTTGGTGAAACTGATCCCTTCTTTAAACTTGACCTTAATTATCTACTTTGCTCATTTTTTTACCCTTTATATCAGATGTCATTGGAGCTTTTTATAACGTAACTTCTACAAACAGAAGTGGATTAAAGATAAGATCAATCACTTTTCTTCTCAACGATACCAACTATAACATTTTATTTCCTTTAATAGTTCATTATAATGCATATTGTGTTAGACTTCTGATGTTCTCACTTGTTTTGGTTTTTAGTGCCAGCATGCTTCATATTTGCCTTTGAGATGACTATGCAAAGCAATTCTGTGATGGGTTAGCTGCCTCAAATGGTGCTCAATAAGTTTACATTGTTCTCAAACATGTTAGGGTCAAATCACCATAAGGTATTTATTTTACACAAGTATGATTTATGTTGGTAACTTATTTATGTTTGTTATACATATATGATCTTAATAGTTGGATTATGATTCTTAGAAAATTATCCTCTTTGCTTTACTAATACTTGGGATGGCACCAAATTCTATTCAATCATGATATCCCAAGGTTGTTGAGTTCAAATCTAAGTAATAGTTATATTCATTCTTTATCAAACTATTTGATAAATATTGGAAATATCACTTACATTTCAAAGATGTCTATGTCTCCATCACAATCGCAATGGCCTTTTAAACTTATCAAAAGGCACTTTCGTATCATTATTTCATATGCAATGACTATCAATAATTTAAAGTATGCAGGTTTATAAATGCTTGGCAAACAGTTGCGTTGTTGCCTCAAATAAAAGCGCAGCGAACTACTAAAGCAAAAAACCCAGGGTCTCAAACTCTCAATTGATGAACGGATACTACAGCCTTTTGATTAGATACATAACAAAGTAGTAACAACAGATAAGTCAAAAGGATATGCAAGAGAATGAAGGTGATGCAGACATAGGTTCAGATCAATTGCAAGGAGACAAATCAAATTCCATAGTTGTTGCTCATGTGTTAGCATAATGAGTCACATTCATATTTATCAATGAAAACCAAAAATTAGAAACACTTTAAATAGTGGAGGGACCATAAAAAAATGTAAAACCATGCAAATTCAGAATGGATCACAAACCGCACACTTATTTGCAAGATTAGATTGAGTTTCGAATCTCTTGGTCATTCTTAGACGGATGAATTTCAAACAATCAACAACCAAAAGAAATATCCAACCCCTCGGTAAAAAATAAAATGTGCTCACACAAAAATTTCATAACAACGGAATGGATAGATGCTCTGGAACAGAAAACCAAAACTGCAACATCAGTACAATTTAATCATATAGTGATCAGTAACCTTCATCCAAAAATAGTAGAAATTCATGATTATTCTTTTTATGGTTTATTGGTTTTTCAGTTGGTCAAGGCTGGCATCATTGAAATTGAAAGGATGTAAAAGATGATAATTCAAGCAATGCAACTGGCAAAAAATATATCCAAAATAGTAACTTGATATATGAATAAGACAGGCTGGCTCTGCCGTGCATCTGTTCAAATTGGCTGAGAACCCTATATAATTAAGTTGCATGTGGAATTCCACTCACCAAATCATCTTGTAATCTTTTCTGCTCATTGTAAGCAATAGCTTCTGTTAGGTGGCACTACTTCTAGTTTTGAATTTTCAAAATCTAGGGATAGGCTACCACAGATTTCATCCCAGTTGAATTGGAGTTGGTCTTGGCACGACCTGAACTATTGTACTTGTTTTAAATTACTTCAAAGCAGTCACCAATTGAAGTTGTCAATTTCTGGTCATCTTCACCAATTACTTCCACCAAAATGGCCTATGGATCATAGTACTTAATTTAACTTCAAAAGTGTATCCGTCTGAACCTTTTTCTCTATCTAAGAAGTAATAGATTTGCATGACTCTTTAATTTATAAGTTCAGAATGAGTGGAAAAACAAAGACATAAAATTGAGGAGTAGATAACAATTTTGTATGACATAGCTTGTGTTTTACAAGCAACCCAACAACATCAGAGTTGGCCTTCACCTGCTTCTCTGATGCTAAAGAGATTCTGTTTTGTCCATGGTTGATAACTAGACTTCATTCCATACTATATCATCAACAAAATGTCATATACAGAACTCAAGTTGATTTTTCTCCCTGAAATGTTCTTCTGTCATACAATAGTCGATTTTTCTTGCTCAATGTGTGGTAGACTGGTAGCCATCTATTATAATGTCAAACGCCTGTTTTGGGCGGTGGAAAAGAACGAAGAGAAGCATTTGGTTTCTTCAGTGAGCGTGATAATTTACAAGCCACAATCTGTGACTTGCATTTGACAGACACCAAAGTCACAAGGTGAAATTATTTTCTTTTCATTGCTACTATTTGCTTGTTTATGAATTATGATCCATGAGACTAAGTTCAGACTGTGTAAAAATAAAAAGGTTCTGTATTTTAGATAAGACTTGAAGTCAATCAAAATAATAAAGCCAAGCAAAACGAATAAACAAGCTTCACTAAAGTTTGAAATTGAGAGTATGAATGGTTGAATAAGCATATTCAATAATCCAAATAAAAAAGGTGAAGCATGTTATGTCAATTTGAATAGCTTGACAATAGGAAAACGGCAAATTTAGAAAGCATCAATAATAGCCATAGTGAAGACAAGAAGAATGTCACGGATTAATAACCTTCATATTCAAATAAAGAAACAATAGAACAGGAACCGGCCATCAAAATGCCTAATCTAAATCTATACAAGAAAATACCAGCTTCCTATCCCTCTTGAATAACTCTTCAACCCCTCTCACTTGGCTATCAGCTTCCTCCCATGCCGTGCAGATCATCATGGAGGTTTATAATGAATGAACTCATCTTCATGGAGGTTTTATACCATTCAATTCAAATCCAATATTTACACCATAAGCACTCTGAAATCCAAAATGATAGAAGAATGTTAAATACAACATAGCATTATTTGAAACAATCTCTTGAACACAAAGAATTGGGTTCTAAAATTGACTACAAACCATTTTAATAATCCTTTGTTCGAACGAGTGGGAGCATTTCAGCAACAATCCTAACAGTTCTTCATTCTTCTTGAAACTCTAATCATGAATCATTGAACAACGAAGGCGAAGAATGGCGAAAGAGATCATAAGGAGCCCACAAACTATCCAACGGACATGGCTTCTTGGAATCAATTCTAAGCCAAGGCTTCCCTTTCCCACTCCAATGCAAAAGACTCACCGGACCAGGATGCAAATCACGGCAAAGACCTTCCACATTATCACCACCTAAACCATGCTGATTCCATCTATGCTCCACTCTCTCAACATCACCGGCGAAAACCAAAAGAAACGGCGGAAGAGATCCAAGCTCATAGATCCGACTCCGTTTCTGAATCCGCATCCAATTCTCAAGCTTCTCCGTGTATCTCCCTTCACGCCATTTCCATAAATCAATCACCATCACTCCAGTATTAAAGTAACACGCATCGCGTCCCTTAAACGACGCTGAGTAACTCGGATTCGACCAGAATCGATGCGTGAAGTAGTTAGTGAAGTTCGCGTGACAATACTCCGGCGCACCGAGAACGTGATGTCCTAAATCGATGCTCCAGAGTTTTGCCACGTCATCGACGACGATGAGATCGGAATCGAAGTAGATGATTCGCTGAGCGGTGGCCGGAACTAGATCGGCGAGGTACATACGCGCGTAATTGAGTGGCTGATCGAGCGCGCGGCGGATTGAGTAAGAGATCTTTCCGCGAACGAGATTTGAATCGAAGTGGTAGATGTGGAAGTTGAGGTAAGGGAAAGTTGAAATGATGATGCGACGGAGCTCTTGACGACGACGGTGTGTGGTTGTGACGAAGTGGAAAGCGATGTTTTCTGGACAGGATGCGTGTTGCAGGACGGAGAAGACTCCGGCGATTGAGCCGCGGAGGTAGGTTGCATCGAGTGTCATTGCAATGTGGATGATAGATGAGGTTTCTCGTGGTGGACATTCGCGTCCATTGCGAAATGCTGGTGCTTCTCGGAACGCTTGAACTTCGCCGGGAAATGCTGCTGCCGCCGCCGGTGGGAAAGAAACCGCAACGGCTAAGGTGAAGAACGCGACGGCGCGTGTGAGTGTCGGTTGCATTTTGTTAGTGAAGTGAAAAATGAGTGTGGAAAGTGAAGTGAAGAAGAGTGTTATTGTGGAGGATAAGGGTAGATTTGGTATTTAAAGTTTATTTGGATTGGTGTGGGTCCCACCAAGATGGAACAGTGTGGTTGGTAAGAAGCCAGGCTGGAAAGAATAAAGACGGGACCCGAGGATTTAGCGTCGTAACGCGCGCTTTGTTATCGTTATCATGGATCTTGCGGTTGTGTACTGTGTCGTCCGTGACTCATGCGGTGAATTTGATGAAATCAACGGTTGTTATTTCATGGTGGCTTTGAAGATTTGGATAGGGGCAATTGTGTCCGGTGGGATTTGTCTGCTACTCATTATTGCGATAAACTCACATTAATCTATGGTTGGTGACAAAATTGTGAGTTAGACTCCATTTCTACTTATAAACAAATTTGATTTATTATTTTGATACAATTAATAAATTATGTGGTTTATATTATGGATCACATATATCATTAATTGAGTATATGTATTGAATGAATAGTGTCTAAACCATATAAAATTAGTTAATTTAGTCTCAGTTATTAAGTTTTTTTTTTTCAAAAATAAAAATTTAATTCATTTCATTGATAAGTAAATATGGAAAGAGCATAGGATGTAGTCGTTCTATTTAAACAATAAACAACTTCATTCATTTTTTTTAAATAAAATCCATCATAAGAGTTTGTGAAAAAAATTATCGACAGTTTGGTTTTCAATTTTTGAGAAAATGTAACAAGGAGTATGCTAATTTATCAAACTTAGAGATTTTTTGAAGAAGTTATCAAACTTAGATGAATCACCACATGCTTATTTAGTTTCCCTTTTTTTTTTGGTCAAGTATTTAGTTTCCCTTTACCCACACAAGAATAAAAATTCTCTATCCTATACGTAAAAAAAAAGCAAGTTATTGAAAGCAAGAAAATAAAAGAAAAGAGAAATATTTTGTAGATAAAAGAAGAGCAAGATATAAAACACCCCCTTGAATTGGACATTGTCCTCGATATTTAAGCATGAAAAATTAAATAAAAAAAAAAGGTAAAGAAAGCTAACATTTTGTTTTGAAGAAGATTGCCTTATTTTTGTGTTTTTGGATGGGGTTTGTGGTTGATGGTGCTTTGAGTATCATTCATGTGACTTCATGTTTCACTTGACTTCCAAAACCTAGAAAAGAAAATTTTATTAGGGAAAAAACTTCATATGCCTACAAAAACTTGATATTTTTTTAAAAAAAACCTGATAACGACGTCAAAAACTTTTTTTTTTTTAAAGAAATGGTGTCAAAAACTTGATATGTTTGTAAGTGTTCAGGTATATCATTTTAATAAAAAGCTATTGATCCTTAGGGATTAATGTTGATTATCAATCATCTTCTCTAAGTTGATTTGTTAAAAGATTAGATTTTTATTGATTTTGGGGAAAAATGTTTTAACAAAAAATATCTTAGTATTGTGGGTTTCCATCACAAGATAAAAATTTTAATCTCAAGTATCTATGTTGCTATGAAAATTAATGGTGTGAAATCTTTGTTTAAATAATAGTAGTACGTAGTACTTGTTTTGATTCATGGCCTTAAAATGTAGCTATTTATTTAGGGATAGGATGAAATGACACAAGGTATTAAATTAATCTTGACACCAAAATTCAATCATTGATTAGTATTTGATCAAAGGCTCATATTAATTCATTAATGTAGTTCATGTGACTATTATTATTTCCAATTTTGTGTCTTCTTCAACCTTAACGTTTTCCTAATTCATGTCTACTCTAAAAAAAAACCTTCATAACGAGTAATTAATGACCACTGCCTTTGCTTTTATATCGTTCACTTGTCGTAAAAAATATATTTGCATATGCAATCATTTACTCCCTCCGTTCCTTTTTAAGTGTTTTTTTTATGAATTTTTTGTTCCTATTTAACTATCTTTTTGGTATTTTAAGGGTACGATTTGTCAATTATAACCTTTGTTAATTACTTTTATCTTTCTCAATAAAACTAATTAATGTTATCTATTGGGAAAACTAAAGTTATTTTTTTTAAACATAGTTTTTTTTTAAAACAAAGTTTGTTTCTTGTTATCTTGAAATTTAAACAAAATTTTGTTTCAAACAATGGTTCAAGAAGAATTAAAATTCTACAAATAAGATGAGTAGCAATCGTTAAAAATTTCAAGTGTGACTCTATCATTGGTTTGAGCCATAGTTGAAGCCTTAACTTTAATTAAAGGAGTTGGAAGAAAGTTAATTTTTTCTTAACTTTTGATTAATGTGAAGTTGAAATAATTTTTATATTGACATAAAATAATTAAAAAGATGTGCAAAATATTTAGAAAATTGACAATTGTTTGTTACGAGAGAGATAACATGTTAAATTTATTGGATAATTAAAGTGTGTGCAAAAAATAAGAATTTATTGGTGGATTAAAATGAGAGTATAATAAGAAGAAAATGTGCAAAAATACACATTGCTATTTTTGTATTAATTTTCTAAAAAGACACTTAAAAAGGAAGGGGGAGTACGTTAATGCTTGAGGAAATTTATTTATTTATTTCAGAATATACATTTCTATGGATGTAAGGATTTAAAATTTGGGTTATAGCGAAAAGCTCTGTTTCTGTACCATGCATTCATATATTGTAAGAGTCATTTGTTTATAGTCATTTGTTTCTGTACCATGCACTGTTTCTGAAATGTATATAATGGCAAAAGTTTACTGTATTCTTTACAGCTGCTTCTTCTTGTTTTAAAGCTAAATGAGAGAGGAGGAGAGAGAGCCGAGAAATTAGGGAATTAAATTAGGCAAGTTGAGATATTATTCTTTAGAAGGCAAGTGCAGATTTTCATCTCACATGAGGATTAAGTGACTAATTATAAACTTTTAGATCAAATATAATAAAAGGTTGAGAATTGTAGAATTTGAAACTTAAATTATATAGTAGGAAACAAAATCAAAGATATCATAGTGCTGGTGCTAATGCTAATTAATCTTCTGAAATCACATTCAGACGGCAAATTCAGATCAATAGCTTAATTTGCAGATAAGGAATGTGCATATAAGTAAAACAAATACGTTAGTCAAAAGATTTTACGCTTGCACTCAATTGTATCCCACCACAGAACCAATGATAGAGATATTTGAAAAATTGATCCAACGGTGAAATATATTTATTTATCTTTTCGAGGGAAACGGTGAAATATATGTGATCATATATATATATATGGTCATGCTAAACAAAAAAATATACATGGTCATGCTAGCTAGCCTCTGGCATTGGTTAAAGAAAACAAAAAAGGAAGTTTTAGATTGAAAAGTAATAATTTTTAAGCTTTTGACGGATTGATCGTATAACTTCTAACGTAATATTACCATAATTTTTATTTTTTTTTGTGGTGAAGTAACACAGTGACCAAAAACTAACTTTTAAGTTGAATAAGTGGTGAAGAATTTGAGGTTCGAACTTCTTGTTCTGCATACCCCCAATGTCTTTACCAACTAAACATTTATACATACTGTGTAATTATGCTATACATTAGTGATATATACCAGACTTGCAAGGTAATTTAATATGATAAACTCAAGCTAATTTAGGAAATATAATAAAAATTCCAACACAATCAAATCATGTTTTTGTACAAACAATCAAATCTTTTTTTATATACGAATTAACAAATAACTATTGAAACTCACACGTAAGAAAAATAATCGTGGTTCGAATTTTCGTCATGACGTCTGATCCAACAATTTCGATATCTTTTTACTAGTTGAGCTAAACTTATAGACAAAAATCAAAACTTTTTTTTATAGATTAAAATGTATCCTTTGATTAGACTGAAAACAAAATGTACACTGTGACTTTAATGTATTTAGAGTTTTTTGGACTTTGGTGACTTTAATGTATTTAATTGATAGATGAATAATTAAAATAAATTATTTCAAAGAGAGATAATAATTAGTTAGAAGAGTGATATAAACTTGTTTTCTCTCATTATGAAACTCTCTTCTCTTCGTTGGAAGGTGTCATTTAATCATACTTTAAGAGAAGGTAACAAATGTGCTGACTGATTGGCCAGGTTTGGTACTACAAATGTTGATTCCTTGAAGATATGGATATCTGCTCCTCCTCAGTTAAATATGACCCTGCCTTAAGTGCATTCTTCATTTAACATAACATGCCATAAATAAATCTTAGGCTTAATTTAACACGGCTTTTCTTCTTCTTGATCTATCAAAGAGGGATGATTTAGGGTCAAATTTGATCCGAAATCACCACTTCGAATTGTTTTTCTTTCTCTTTTAGTTAAATAAGTGATTATTCACATTTTTTCAGCTTTCTTTTGTTGGCTTTGTGATTTTGTCGTCTAACATGGCTTTGTTTATTTTGATTTCTCGTCTTAGTGTGGTGTTTATTTGATTCAGATTGAAAGATTCACTTTAATCAAGTGCAAATTCGATCAACGACTTTTGCGTCGTCAACCTTGCAAATCCAAAAAACATGAGTATTTCGGTGACTTGAATATAATCATATTTGTAGGCATATGCATTTTGTCATTTTATGTTATTAACATGGATGTTGTGAGTTTGTTTGCATATTCATCCTTTTTGTTTTTAACGATTTTGAGTTTATATTGTATCGATATACTTTGTATGAATGAATATCGTTTATTTTCGTTAAAAAAACTTAAAAGTGTTTTGTTTTGGGTAAAAATTATCGGTTTTAGGATCAAAACACAAGTTTTTACCAAACTTGTAACAAATATGAAAATATGTAGAAGATAAAAAGTATGATTTTGAAAAAGGAAACTATTATCGTTGGTTTAAAAAAAAGGGGGACCAAAAGAGTATTTAGGAGTGACAACTTGTTGTAATTTAATTTGATCCTATCCCAATATTTTTTTCCCTAATTAGTTTTTTTTTTTTATACAATCCCAAATTTTAAGGGCAAGATATCGTAATTGGTATTCTTTTTGGTTAATTTATGATTTGATTTGGTTCTTTTTAACTAATTATGATTAAGGACAATTTATTAGTTGGTTGAGATTATTATGCAATTTTTCCTTATAAAATAAACCTACCCACATTCAACAATTTCACTCATATTCTCAACCCTTGTTTTCCAAAGTGATATCAACATCTTTTTCTCATTTTCTCTTGAACCAATCCGTGAAACAACATGGTTGCAACTCCAATTATTCCACCAATTTGCCCTAATAAAGGACGTGGCGTCATTGATGTTCTTGGGGTCACTAATATATGTGCAAAGTGTTTCAAAGAAAGTTACATCAATAAAATAGTGAGAGCAGAATTTGAAGGCCGTGTTTATGGAAGTCGCAATATATACCCTAGCCCTGCTGTTGTTGCTGACTCTCAAAGACTATCAAGCATCAAGATGAATAAAAAGTAGATGCAAGACTTGCAACGAAAAAACTTTTTTTGACAAATTGCAACGAAAAAACTTGACTAGCATATAGGATGTTATCATAGATAGGGATAATCAATGTTTTCTCTTTCTCTTTGTTTAGTGAATGATTATCAATGTTTTTCTATACTAATTATACATTTCATCCCTTAATTAATTTTGAGGTTTCGTTTTGCTCCCTTAATTAATAAAAGTTACGTTTTGGTCCTTTAAATATAATTTCATCAGCCAATTTGGTCCCTCTCCGTTAATTTTAACCCAAAACGTCTAAGGTCCACTGTAGACCTCATTAATGTTTTAAATTTTAGCCCTTTGATCTTTTTTTTATATAGAGAACCGTTGGATTTTGAAGGTCTATGTAATTTAACAATGGACCATCAACACCTAATTTTATTTTATATTTATTCATCTTCTTCCCTCCTTCTTCTTTATCTTCGTATAATAATCTTGAGCAACCTTCATGTGTTGCATGATCGAAGGGTCTATTTTGTTTCAAAAAGATCAAATGGTTAAAATTAAAAAGATTAATAAGGTATACGGTGGACCATCTAAAATGTTGGTCCACCCTAGACGTTTTGGGTTAAAATTAACGGAGAGGGATCAAATTGGTTGACGGAAAGATATTTAAAGGACCAAAATGTAACTTTTATTAATTAGGGGACCAAAACGAAACCTCAAAATTAATTAAGGGACCAAATGTATAATTAAACCTTTTTTTTTTTGAACAAGCAAAAATGGAATTATATTAACATTGCAATAGTAATCTCCCCAGCACAAGATGTGCCAAAAAGACCACTAGAAAAGAAGCAGTTCACAAAACATACAAAGAGAATCTATCCAATGCCTAAACACGACAAAGGAATAGATCACCACATGTGTTCACCATAAGCAAATATAGCCTTTTTGGCTTTCAGCCACCACAAAGAATGATATTTTACTTTGTCTAATAGTTGAACTAGAGAGCATTCTTTCTGTTTAAATAATCTAGCATTTCTTTCATTCCATAACACCCAGACCGTGAGAAGCCAAATAAGCTACATAAAGGATCTCCGAGATTTCGAACCACCTGTATAATTAGTAAACTAAATGAAATGGTCAGCAATATCATCATGGTCAACACCATCGAAACCAATCCAGGACCGCACTAAAGGCCACAACGACCCAAAGCACGAACACAACAAGAACAAGTGACGAGCATCCTCCACCTGACCGCACCCTGAAACACACTGACACGCCTCAGTATCAAGAACACCACGCAACGCCAGGTTTGTTTTGGTAGGCAAGCGGTCACGGATCAGCCTCCAAGCAAAAATTGACACCTTTAGGGGAACCTGTTTATGCCAAATTAAATCGTTGTTCTGCAAAACCTGAGGATTCTCCTGAGTTGTGAGCATATCATACACCCCACGAACAGAATAGCCTCTGGATGGGTCCAACAACCACTGGCAAACATCATAAGAGAAAGACTGCAAGGAAACATCAGACAGTAATAACCTACACTCCGCTAGAAGATCCTCCTCCCACACCCACAACCTCCTACGCCACTGCCATCCACCTCCCCCTTCCCCCCAACCACGTAAGAACATGTCTTTAACCGTTATTGATTTATTCAAAGCTAAATCAAATAACCTGCTAAACTGCTCCCTCAAAGCAACATCACCACACCATTGATCATGCCAAAAAAGAGTGGATTCCCCATCACCCACCCGCCGCACAACACTCTCACGAAACCAACCATTATCATCGCCCCATATCCCATCCCTAATCTTCACAATCTCCGACCACCACGTAGAACCACTCCGGCCCCCAACCTCCCGTCCTCCTCACCATATCTCGCCGCCAACACACGGTACCACAACCCATCTCTATCCACTAACATCCTCAAGCACCACTTACCTATCAACGCCTCATTAAACTCCTTCAACTGTCTAACCCCTAACCCTCTGTACTCCTTTTGTAAACACACAGACCTCTATCCTACCCAAGAAATTTTCCTAAGATCCCCTAATCAAAAGTGATTCAATAGAAGAGATTATACCTAATGGAGCCTTGAAGAAGGAAAGAGCATAGATAGGTAGAGCGGTCAAGACAGACTTTAGAAGAATCAAACGGCCCCCGAAGGAGAGAAACCGGATTTGCCAACCAGACTGTCTAGATTTTATATGGTTAACCACAGGTTCCCAAAAAGACAACCTCCACGGGTTTCCACCAATATGAAGCCCCAAATAAACAAAAGGAATATTACCCATTTTACAATGCAAAATGGTCGCGCCCTCATTCAACCAGGATGCAACAATGTTTACCCCAACCAAACTACTTTTGTGAAAGTTAACTTTTAAGCCAGACACCGCCTCAAAAAGAACTAACACAGCTCTCAAAGCACGAACATTAGCCCAACTCTTTTCACCTAAAAGCAAGGTGTCATCAGCAAACTGCAGATGGGATAAAATCATCGAATCACCCCCTCCAACCTTGTACCCACGAAACAACTCTGCTTCAACCATAGCCTTCATCATAATATTAAGCCCCTCAGCTGCCAGTAGGAACAAAAAAGGTGAAAGTGGGTCACCTTGTCTTAAACCCTGACCAAGAGCGAATTCATCGGTAGGGCTACCATTTACAAGAACAGAAGCAGTAGCTGTGGTAACACATTCTTTGATCCATTTCCACCATAAATTAGGAAAACACATTTTACCCATCACCGAGTCAAGATACTCTAAATCCACTGAGCCGTAGGCCTTTTCAAAGTCAACTTTAAACAACATCAACTCTTTCTTGGATTTACGAGCCTCATCAACCACCTCGTTTGCAATCAATATTCCATCAAGGATTTGTCTATTTTTTACAAAAGCGGACTGGGTTTCTGAAACAACACTCCCAATCACCTGTCTCAATCTATTTGCCAACAGTTTCGCCAATATTTTATACAAACTTCCGACCAAAGAAATAGGGCGAAAATCATTTAAAGATTGCAGACTATCAACTTTAGGAATAAGAGCAATAAAAGTGGTATTTATACCTTTAGTCGACTTCCCATTCCGGTGAAAATCATATACGAACCGCATAATGTCTTCTTTCAATTCTAACCAAAAATCCTTTATGAAACCAAAGTTTATACCATCAGGGCCCGGGCTCTTGAAACTATCACAATCCCAAATAGCCGCCTTAACCTCTTCTACCGAAAAGGGCTTAATGAGGCCGCCCCCTTCAGCAAAAGTCAGAGTCCGAAAGTGAAAATCATCCACAGTAGGCTGCACCATCTGATTTACTTGAAAATGACTAGAAAAATGAGAAAACTTAGCCTGACGGACTAGTAGCACGCCCTCCACCACAACCCCATTCACCATAATCGGACCCAAAAAGTTCATACACCTACGGCAAGACAGAATTGAATGGAAAAACTTTGAATTTGCATCTCCCTCTCGAAGCCAAGAGAGCCTCGATTGCTGCAAACAAATACTGGTATTGAGTCTGGATAACGAATGAATATTCAACGAAATATCATGTAACTCCAACAGTTCCTCATCAGTGAGCGTCTCGTCTTCACTCTTACCATGGCGGTTTTGGAGGCTGCAGATTGGAAGAAAACCAAATTACTTCAGTTTGGTTTTAGTAAATAAACTCAAGGTTATAAATCAAAGGAAATATGTTAACTCCACACATCCGAATGAATTAAAAACAATTATAGACGAAACTCAAAGCATCCACAAATTCACAATGGTTATACCTATTTAACACCCAAGTAAATAAGCACCATGGCGGTTATAATTTTGGATGTTTGTAGAGAGCGGCGACTATAATAACACTTTATTTCTTCACTTTTCGAGGTGTTTAATTGGAAATGAACATTTATTAAATATTATAATTACTAAAAAAGAATTATAAATACTAACGGAAAGAAGGGCATCTACGTGTTCGTTTTTTCGCTCTTTTTATTGTGTTAACGCATGTAGATGATCAACGATGTTTTATAGAATATTTGGGTGTAAATTACAAATAATATTTTATATAATTTTTTTGATATAGATTAAAATTATAAATATAGATATGTGACTTTCAAATGTAACAAACTCAACAAATCATATTTATCTTTTTCATTGATAACAATAATATAACAAATATAACATTATTATAGAAAATATTTGTTTAAGGGTATAATTGGAATAATAATAAAAATCAGCCCAAAGACTCCCAAAACCCCTATTTTTTTTATATATAGTAGAAAAGATATCATGCGTACAATACGCATTTAAACACCCAAAATTGAGAATTCTACTGTGGTTGTGGATGATCTTGAAATTTGGATATATCGAAGTGGGTTAAAATTTGGGTAAAATTGATTGTGTATTGAGTAATAATTTTTTTTATTTAGTAGTATAGTGGTTAGAAACAAACTTTTAAATTTAAACAATTGAAAAATTTGAGGTTCGAACTCCGTAGTATGCATATTGCAAAGTGTTTATCAACTAAACTATTTTTTTTTTAAAGGAAACTATTTATACCTATTGTATAATTATGCTATACATCAGATATACATACGAGGCTTGCAATATAACTTTTTTTTGTTACACTTGCAATATAATTTAATATAATAAAAAGTAAAAACTCAAGCTAATGTAGGAAATATAATAAAACTTCCAATACAATCAAATCTTTTTTTTTTCTTCAAACAATCAATTTTTTTTATAAACGAATTGACAAATTGCTATTGAAACTCACACACTATAGAGTTTACCATCCCTCCAATATTTTTTAATTTTTCTTATATTAGTATGTTTATTTTTTTGTCTCTGTATTTAATTTTTGTGAACTTTATAGAATATTATATACCTGGTCATTTTAACTCAATCTATTGAGTCTTAAACACTTAATTTTCTACTTATTTTTGTGAACAAAAGGAGCCAAATGTTCGGACCAAATTAAAAACCTTTAGGAAGAGAAATACAAGCTTAATCCCCCTAGACAAGCAATCTAGGAAATACGGTTCTAAATTAAACACCTTCAAAGAAACATATTGATTAAGACCATACTTTGCAGGGTCATTCACTTGATTAAATTAACGAAAAATATGTTGACAACGAAATCCAAACAACATATGACATAATACATTAACCTGAGACAACAAGTGATGAAAAATATGTAAAACACTCACACCATCTTCAATCATTTCATTTTGACGGAAGAGAGATAATCTTCTTTTTACAATGACTTAATGAAATTCATGTTGGTTGCCTATCAAAAGACCATGATAAATGCTCCACAAAAAGCCTTTTAACTGAGCAAGCTATAAAACAAGCTTGAAGATTAATTTATTAGAAGAAAATGTTAGTTCTTTTTATATTTGTTTGACAATATTAATTTTGTGCATCTTATAATTTCACAATTCTTTTACAAGTTGTACATTTGAAAATTTATTTTTTTCTTTACTGAATCACACTTTCAAATTTGATTCTCTCTAAACTTAATTCTTGGCTTTGTTCCTGCTTGAACGGAAAATACTTGGAGGATTTTGAGCTTTAATGTCTTTGGTGACTTTAGTATATTTAGTTGATATATGAATTTTGAGTTTTGGGGATTTTTTTTTTGACTTAAGTGTATTTAGTTGATAGATGAATGATTAAAATAAAATATTTTGATGAGAGAGAATTAAATTAATTAGGAGAGTGGTAGAAGCAATATCGTCAAACTCAAAGACGCCAAAGTGAAACCCGCCTTGAACGCATTCTTGATTTAACACAAAATGCCATAAATAAATCTTAGCTTTATTTTATAGACAAAATATCATTTTTAAGATTAAAAGTTATTCTCAACCATTGTTTTTCAAAATTCTCTCATATATGAACATCTTTTTCCAAAATTTAGTGGACTCAATCCGGGATATCAACATCTTTTTCTCGTTTTTTCTTGAACCAATCTGTGAAACAATATGGTTGCAACTCCAATTATTCCACCAATTTGCCCTAATAAAGGATGTGGCGTCATTGATGTTGTTGGGGTCATTAATATCTGTGCAAAGTGTTTCAAAGAAAGTTACATCACTAAAATAGTGGGAGCATAATTTGAAGGTTGTGTTTATGGAAGCCGCAATATATGAAGGCTTATTGAAAAGCTGCAAGAAGATTTGCTAGATCAAAAGATGATTTCTGAGAATTTGCAAAAGCAATTAGCTGAACTTAGAGAAGAGCATAAGAGACAGAGTCTGAGTCAAGAAGAAAAGATCAGGAAGCAAGAAGCTTTGGAAAAGAGAGTACATGAGCAACATTTGGAATCTTTAAGGAAGCAAGAAGAACTGGAAAGTAATTTGAAGAAGCAACATGAAGAATCCTTGGCTGAGCAGTCAAAGAAAAATGCTGGAATTGCTGCTATTATGAACATCATGAAGAAACATCAATCTTAGAGCTTTAGTTGCACACCCTTTACTTCTTGTTTATCTTAGATTCTGATATTTTATGCGTATGCTTCTTAACTGATATGTCTCTGAAACAATTTGTTTTACTCATGCTTTAATATTTTGGTTATATTTTATTGCATCTTATACTTAGAATTATTCATGTTTTATCCATATCTTTTCTTACTTCTTTTTGCATATTAGTCTTTTTATAGATGACAAAAGGGGGAGTAAGATATGTAATATCATTTAGGTTATGAGTCCACTAAATTAAATAAAATTAATTTAGGAGAACCTTCTTCTCATCTCTTAGTCTCTAGATTTCATATGAATTATTTCTGAGTGACGTTTTTGTGCTTAAAAATGAATTTAATTAACTTGAATAGAACTCAAGGGAAGCTTACAAACCTCACCTTAAGGGCTATTAGACTTAGGGGAGCTTACAAACCTCGGACCCTAAAGTCAACCTGTTAATTAGATTAACAACAATTGACTATTAATACTAATGTTTGTCATCATCAAAAAGGGGGAGATTGTTGAAACAAAATGTATTTAACAATGCCTCTTTGAGTTTTGATGATAACAAGGTATTAAAAGTTCATTGAATATGTTAATATTTGTTCAAGTGTGCAGGACCATAAACTAAAATTTATAAGTCTTAAAACAAGGTATTGGTTCTGGAAAAACAAATGAAAGCAAAAGAATTTACAAGAGAAGCTTAGTTGCAAGTCAAAGTCTGAAGATCACCCCGAGTCTGAAGACCATCAGAGTCTGAAGCAAAGAACCTGAAGCTAGTTAAATTGATATTTGAAGACACAAATGTGCAGAAGGAATAGAAGACTAAAACAACGGCTATTTCAGAGGAATTAGAAGACATTAGATGCTTATCCACAAAGAATAGAGAGTGGAAGGACAATAGTACAATTGTACAACCACTGCTCTACTACTCCAACATTTCCTGTGCATAGTCCAACCTACAGCTGTGTCTATGCTGGTTAATTCTCCTTACAAGGAATGGTTTTCAAATTATTCCCTCCTAGGACATTAACCAAATCAAGCAACAAATCAATGTTCATTGATCAAACTTCAATAATGACTCTTTGATGTAATGACACCTCTACAACGACTCTTTCATACCTCTATATAAAGAAATGGAGACTTGAAGATTAGTAGAGACTCTGCAACATGAAAATTGTGCCAAAACTCTGCTGAAATTGTTGTGCATCAAACACTAAGCATTTCTTAACAACTTCCATATGTTAGAAATTCTAGAGTCTTAAGAGTCTTATTTGTTTTGTATTGTGAACATCACTGACTGTATATCAAGTGTTTAAACCTATTTATGTGTAATTTGTTTAATTAGAAGTCTCTTGCTGTTTTGCTTGAGCAAAAGAAATCTCTTGCTTGTGTGCTTGAGTATTTGAAGTCTCTTGCTTGTGTGCTTGAGCATTTGTAATCAGATTGGGTTATAGTGAAAATCTCTTTGGAAGTTCAAGGGGGACTGGACTACTTCCGGATTGTGGAAGGAACCAAGATAATTGATTTGTGTCTTTCTCTTCTCTCTCTTATCTTTTATATCCGTTGTATTAGACTCTGAACATTTCTCCATACTCTGAACTCTATCAGACTCTGGACTTTGGACTTAATTTACAAAGAAGAAAAATTAACACAATTCAACCTCCCCTTCATGTATTTTTCCCACCTTCAAACATAATAATAAAATTTGTTACAATCTTTCAAAAGAAATTTGTTATAAGGATAATATATATAATAATAATAATAAAAGTTGTTACAAAGATAATATATATTAATAATGTTGTTACAAGGATAATATAACCTGATAATAACAATAAAAGTTGATACAAGGTTAATATTGAGATTTTAAATTAATTTAAGGATAATTGTGGCACTGTAATAAAATTTTAACGAGATTTGCTCCCCTCCCTTACCTTTCTACAAATTGAACCAAACACATCAAATTAAAAATATTCTCTCCCCTCCCCTCCAAAACTCTCGAACCAAATGGACTCTTAGAGTCAAATTTGACCTGAAATCACCCTCTCTGAATTGTTTTTCTTTCTCTTTTAGTTAAATAAGTGATTATTCACATATTTTCACCTTTCTTTCGTTGGTTTTGTGATTTCGTCGTCTATCACGACTTTGTTTATTTTGATTTTCCGTCTTTGTGTGATGTGTTTCTTATTTCTCGTGTGTGGTGTTTATTTGATTCAGGTTGAAAGATTCGCTTTAATCAAGTGCAGATTCAATCCTCAAACATGAATATTTCGGTGACTTGCATATGTACTCTGTCGTTTTATGTTATTAACATGGATGTTGTGAGTTTGTTTGCAGATTCACCATTTTTGTTTATATCAAGTTTGAATTTGTACTGTATTGATATACTTTATCAATTTGAATGAATGAATAGTATTTATTTTTGTAAAAAAATTTAAAAATTGTTTTGTTTTACGTCAAAAATTATTAGTCTTAGGGTAAAAACAAAACCCACTTGGGTTGGCCTAGTGGTATTGGCTTGTGACCTGGGAGTGTGCTCCTCCTCAAGGTCTCAGGTTCGATTCTCTGGTGCCAATTTGAGGGGGTAACTTCTTCAAAAAAAGTTTTAGGGTAAAAACACGAGTTGATACCAAACTTGTAAAAAATATGAAAATAGAGGATAAAAAAATTTGATTTTGAAAAAGGAAATTGATAAAGTGGGGACCAAAAGAATATTTAGTAGTAATTAGTAGTGACACCTTGTTGTTATTTAATTGGATCCTATCCCAATATTTTTTTCCTAATTAGTTTATTTTTTGATACAATCCCAAATTTTAAGGACAAGATACTCGAATCGTTATTCTTTTTTTTTTTGTTAGTTTATGATTTGATTTGATTTAATTATTTTCAACTAATTATACAATTTATTTGTTACGCAATTTTTTCTATAAATTAAACCTACCCAACCCACATTTAGCAATTTATTTCTCTCATATTCTCAAACCCTCAACCCTTGTTTTCCAATATTCTCTTATATTTTCAACCCTTGTATTCCAAAACTTAGAAGTGATATCATACACTTTTTTTCTTGAACCAATCCGTGAAACAACATGGTTGCAACTCCAATTATTCCACCAATTTGCAGTAATAAAGGATGTGGAGTCATTGATGCTGTCGGGGTCACTAATATATGTGCAAAGTGTTTCAAAGAAAGTTACATCAATAAAATAGTGAGAGCAGAATTTGAAAGTCGTGTTTATGGAGGCCGCAATATATATCCTAGCCCTGTTGTTGCTGCTGACTCTAAAAGACTCTCAAGCATGAAGATGAATAAAAAGTAGGTGCATGGCTTGCAACAAAAACAATTGGACTAGCATATAGGATATTATCATCGATAGGGTTATCAATGTTTTCTTTTCTATAGTAGTAATCAAGATTTGTATGTATTCCCCCGTTTTTATGGACTTCTTACCCAATATTAGTCATCGTACATTGTTTATTTCTTTGTTATGTGATGTGATTATCTTAATGCAAATATAGTACTATTGATTTTTTCTTTCTTTGTTCTATTCTTTAAACCTTTTGTTTATCTAAGTTTCCGGAGAGTGACGGAATTGCATTCAATATGTTTTCAGCCGACATCGTATTCAGGGTTTAACTCGCCGTCGTCAATTAAGGCTGACAATCAGAAATTGGTATTTATATTCAAATTATTCAGAGCTTTCTAATTCAATTTCATAAATATTTTTGGACTCATTTCGTAATTAAAAAACCATAAAACATTTTAATTGAAAATTTTGAATAACTCTGAAACTAATCTACTCTACTTTACCTTAATAAGCAATTTTGGTTAGTTGATAGTTTTTATCATAGCTAAATATTGTGTGTTGAAGTAATCGTTTTATTTCCAAACCATTTGCAGTAACTAAATAGAAACGCAATTCCCAGCTTCAAATATAGAAAGCAAATGTCTCCCATCCCAAATGTTCATTAATCACCAAATGCAATGGCAATAAAAGCTATAAATTCACTTAGCTAAAATAATAATCCAAAATACATTTGTTAAAAAACAAATCCAAAATACATCCGGATACAGAACTGATCCGAAGACTTATGGGGACAAGTTGAGGAAGCTAAGATGCCATAAAATGAGTGAAATAGAACTTGTAGCTTCCGCCTATTGTGAAGTTTCAGTTTGTTTCAGTTTTTCCAGGGAAGAAATTTGACTGTCTAGTGATTCGTAGAGACCATTCACCTGCAGAAGAAAAGAAAGTTCAGTACTCAAATGAAGCACCACACAAACTCTTCAAACAAACCTCACTCATTCCCTCCATGCAAGAAAAGGAAGGATCAAAGAGACAGTTGCTAATAGCGAAAAAAAATGAAGGATTGAAGACATATTTCACGGTTCAGATAGATTGATGCATGCCTAATTCCAGGTTAGTTGGAACTGCACAGAGCAAGCTTCGACATTGTGCCATGCAAATGGAAATTATAGAAACAAAAACGAACACAAAGGAACAATTTTACTTATTGATTATTGAAAATAAGAAATACAATTCTCCTTCAAAGGTTTTTCCCTTTTGCAACTGAATCACTGCTGTATTTTTCCAAATTAACAAATCTTCATGTTTCCTTTTTACTATTTCCCCCTATTTATTCAATCAAGTATCCTCAACTAACTACCCTAACTAATTCTCCAAAATTACTCAGTACATTGTCCCTCCTCTTCATCCCTTCAACAACCAGTTTAACTCACTACCATCGCTTTACGGTCTAAATTCTGGGTAGGGCCAGTTGTGCTGGTTGGCCCCAATGGGGTCCAACCTTGAATTGGACTGGGTGAATATACACAAGTTGTTCCCATAGCTATCAATTTGGCAATAATCTCCCCACCCGAGTGTTTGCTGAAATATAATACAAAAAATTGAATATGGGACCTGATGCAATCATGCAATCCTAAGGGAAATTTTTTGCTCAAGTCTTTTGGGGCAGGGGGAGAGGAGCTGTGGGATGATCCTGGGGGGCCTGGCCCCTGCTGTTTTTTGAACAACCAAAGTGGAAATGGAGCAGCGACTCACTGTGGAATAAAGGCTTGAAAATAGAAATAGTACATACATATATCAGAGAATAAATAGAGACCAAAACATTTTTTTTTGGTCTATAGACGAAGTGTCAAACACCACTATAAACTCACATACAAAGTGGAAGATCCCGAGCGCGAACCCGGGACACCACCGAAGATATCCATCCTAACAATGTCGGTATTACCGGTTGTGCTAGGCCTTACGTATAAAGTTTTGCTACCACACAAGATCATGTTATTGTTTTGAGAAACATGTATCCAAGACGTGTCGGTGCTGAAAACTTTCTCTAATGTCTTACTGCTCTTAAAAGTATAATCTATTAAAGAAATAATTAGATGCATAGACAACAAGACTAGACTACCAACTTAATGCCCTAATTTCCCTTTCCAACTTTGAACTTCTTCCTTCAGTTAGTTGTATTCTTTAGTTTTGTCTAACACTCAATTTACCCCCGTTTCAATTTCAAATGTCTTGAGAAAACTCATACTTATTATCTTCAGCTGATGCCAACCTGTTAGCCACAACAATATGTCAGCAAGTGGCTGGTGGCTTCAATGGCGGCGGCGGCGGTGGTGCAGCTATAGTCCATAAAACCTGGATTTCTAAGACAGCTACTGGCCTACTGCTTGAACCAAAGCTTGTATAAGAACTTTTCCGTAAATGAAGAACCATAAATTATTTTATAAAGAAGTCCTATAAGCTAGAAGATAATCAAAACTGGGCTACATTATGTTTCAAGTTCGCCATAGTATGAAGTTCTTTCAGCACCTTCTCAAAAAGGGTTTGTGTTTGTTTAATGCACCAGAAAGAGTTTATATTTGGTTCCAGCAACAATCAACTGCCGTCGAGATTGGGAAATTCAATCTTGTTTTCTCAGAACAGGATTCTTGGTTGCTAGTTGCTACACACCTAATGGCATATCAGAATTTTTTCCTATTGTTGCAACAAGGCCATCTCTGGAAACGGTCATGTCTCCAACCTTTTCGCCTCACAATCATGTATCTATTTTTTCATCCTCTCACCCAATGTATGCTTGATTCCTCCCATCCCTTCAATACTCTTGATTTTAGGGGGTGATGTCTCCTACCTTTTTCCAAATCAAGTTCTTGCATCTTTATCAACCGATGCCGCATCATCTTAAGCTTGGAAATGTTAGAATCCCATAAACAAGGTTATAATACATGCTTGTGGGTCACTTCTTTGCAGAACAACCTCAAATTCTACATTGCTTCCCCAAAATAGATCCACTAGGTCTAGGACAGACCCATTTGTCAGGAAGAAAAAGAAAATCGATAGAAACAGATGTAACATACAATTTTATTGAATGCTTGAGAATAGGAAAAACACTTCTCCTCCAATGCTTTCCCCTTTTACAATTGAACTAGTGCTCTGTTTTTCTCATGCAACAAATCTAAACATCTCCTTTCTACTATTTCCCCCTATTTATTTAATTGAGTCTCCCCAACTAACTACTACCCTAACTAATCTCAAAAACTCCTCTTCATTCTACGCTACCTTTGTATCCTAACAGAATACTACCCTTTAAAAAAAATTGAAATTTTCGTGCAAATCAATACACTGTACACACATGTCTCAACAGCATTAAGTGTCACGAGAATTATGCAGCTGAGACAAGTGAGGAAGGAGTTGATGCCATCATTTTCCACACAGTAGTGTGATTAAGGTTAATTTCAAACAAGCAACTATCTGTGAACCATGAATTCCACACGAGAGTAGAAAGAAAAAAGATTATTACAGAAGTGTTAGTAATGCACTGTCCCCAAATAGGACTGAAGTGAAGATAACTGTCCCAAAAATTGTATGTAAAACATAACGTTTTGTTGTATAATATTTTTTGTGGTGTGAATTATAAATAATTGGGGGGGGGCAAACTGGATTCCCTTTATTTGACAATGAAAGACCACATTCATTAGGAGATGACAGAAAATCATTAAGCTTGTTAGAAGCTCTCATTGCATTTTGCACTCAAGGTAAACTATCACACATGACTACAAATGTATATACTCCCTCCGTTAGGGGTGTGCAAGGGAACCATATCTCACTAAAACCAATCCATTTAAATGGTTCTAGTTTGCTAACCAAACCATTTTTTTCAAAGTGGTTACAATCTGGTTCGATCTGGATTTGGATTTAAAAACTGGTTTACAAACAGATGGTTGTTATATCAAGTCTTCTCTTAAACTCATTCTAAAATTGGTTTTTATTAAACTGTAAACTGGTACTACACCTAGTTTTTTTATTGAACTGGTCGAAACCAACGTAAAAAAAAAAAGGAGAGTTTATTAGTAATTCTATAAAATTAAAATAAAAAATAAGAATAAAAGTAGAATAAATTTGGAATCCAAGAGAAACAGAAATTCTATCACAAGTAAAAGGTTTGCAGCAACGTGTCATGTGCATACATAAACACATCTCCACCATGCTTATCACTTATTATTTGATTTTATGAAAAGAATATTAGTAAATAAATTCTGAGAAGGAGGAATTTTATGAGTCAAGCCTCTAATAAGTAAGGTCGAACCAAAACGGGAAGAGCTCTGCATACAGTAACAAGGAAGAGAGGAAGAAATCTCAGTTATTCTTTTGTGTGGTTGTCTTCATGTCTTTAACCGGTTCTAATAAGTGGATACAAATTTTATTAGTTTTTCCGAAAATGGACTGGTTTAGTTTTTTAATAAATGGATTTGGTTTTTTTGAAACAGTTACGGTTTGGTTCTAAGTCAATTCAAGTAATCCAGATTTTTTGCACACCCCTACCCTCCGTCCCATAATAACTAAGCCATTTACAAAAAAAGAAAGTGTCCCAAAATAACTGAGCCATTTCACTTTTCAATACAACATTAATTACTTTTTTCCCTTTATAACTCTAATTAATATTACTTTCATCACTCCCAATTCAATATATTCCACTTTGCATTTATGATAGTGGAGAATGCACCAATACTTAACAAGAACACGTAAAACCATTTTTCTCTCTCCTTTATTTATACATTTGTCTTAATATGTGTTAAATGAGCAAGTGGCTCAGTTAATCTGGGACGGAGGGAGTAGATAACAACAACTGAAACGCTCACACCCTAAGACTATAACAAAAGGACATTTGTATTATTTAACAAGAATAGAATCATCCCCAATGTAAAGTTCCAAAGAAACACATTTCATGAAAACTTTGACTATTTTGTTTGTCTAATAAACAATACAAATTTTATAAAAGCAACAAAAATAAGACCACTTGCCATATATCCAAGAAGGTGGGAAACAAAATCGCAGGGTCCAAATTAAGGAAATAAAATAAATCCAGTAGATGATAAGAGGAGATTTTGCAATGAGCAAAACAGGTCTTAAAGATAAGGAATTTTATGAGACCGCGCACTATTTGAAAATGGAAAGGGAGAAGCGTGACAATTTCAAGAGCAAGATATATACAGCAAAGAAGGAACTAGAAGCAACAGTCTTAAAGATACTGCTCAAATTAAAGGCAAGCTAATAAATAAATACGCATATGACAATTATGTTTTTGTTGTACCAAGTTGGAAGAGATGAATGATCTATCAAATTTTGGTTTACCATAGTGATATTGATAGGAGCTTAGGTATGACGGGGTGCCCAAATCACACTTGATAGCCAACTTTTTAGGCTCTGTTTACGAGTTTGGAGGGAAGACTTTGGGTAAAAGGAAAATGATAGGCACCCAACTTGAACGGGGGTTTGTTTTTCTTCATAACACAAAATCCCCTCAGAATGGGGGAGCTCAAAAATTGTATAGAAGTAGGGTTTTGGAGGGTTTAGATAAATTCTTCAAATCTAATCTATGTTGTTATAATAATACTCTCAAAATTAAAAAATATATGAATGATAAACATTCATTTATCATTCTCTAATCTCTACAAAACCACTCTCTCAAAATGTGGAAGATTTCTCTATTTACCCTCTACTCTCCTACAGCTAAAGCCCTCCTTTCCCTTCCCCTCCAAATTCGCAAACAAAGCCTAAGGGAATGTTCCCCAACTCCTTAGAAACTTATCACATAGTTGGCGTTAGCATAGATTACTTGCTGCATTGGGCAATGACCCCTAAATAACTCATACATGCCGCTCACTTATTCTGCATAATGTAAAATAAATGGCGACATCATCATATCATGATAGCCCCTCAATTATCTAAGCTCAATACACACATGTACACATCCCAGTCCTCACTCCCAATAAACACGAATCCTGGTAGGTGGAGTCTCTAACCCAAGATAAACCATGTACGCTATCTCCGTCAACTCACTCATACATACACTACAAAACACTAACACAGACAGCGGACATGACACTGACAAGTAAACATCAATAATAATTTATAAAAAGATAGAAATTTATTGAAATGTAAATGTAACCACATGTATAGGTGTCGTGTGGAAGTCGTACATCCCAGAGAAACAATTATTCAACTAAAAAAAGGATTATCATAATCGCAATAGATGTGTTCCTATTTCTAACCAAAAATCCAAAAGGCTAAATCATCTTAATCTAATCGATGCGTGTTTCAATTAATAGATATGTTAATCGACGTGATTAACTAACATGAATCATGTGGGAGAGTGTTGGAAAATACCTGTTGAGTATGGGATTGGTGCGCAAGTTTGTAATCACGATGAAGGATGTAGAGACCAGCGAACGATGCCGTTGCAGCACCGGCGAAGAACGAAGCTAATCTCACTCGAAGCACGTACCCCATTTTCGATTGATTGCAGGAAAATGCGTTAACCCCTTTCTTC
>Ga0315914_1002765_pt1 | contig 26804 bp, 25 predicted proteins | sample MpolenodulesMG_FD_203920 | JGI IMG/M metagenome (GOLD analysis project Ga0315914, IMG submission 203920) | Medicago polymorpha root nodule microbial communities from Los Angeles, California, United States - elongated nodules | ecosystem: Host-associated > Plants > Roots > Nodule | place: USA...
CACAACACACACTTGCACATTTACTTTATTAAACAGTTTTTATGTATGAACTTCAGAACATTCTGAAGTCAGAATATTAACTTAACACTTCCAAGTAAACTACTTGAGAATTGTTTTTAAGTTTCAGAATAATTTTTAAAGGGTCACAATTCAAACCCCCCTTCCTTGTGACTATTTTATCTACTTCATAAAGTGCTCCTGAAGTGATGACGTCATCAGAAGCAAGTTCGTCAGAAGCACCTCATCAGAAGCAAGATCACCAGAAGCTGAAGTTCATCAGAAGAAAAGACTTAAAGTTTCAAAGGTTGTCAAATGATTTAATCACGTCTAAATCTTGCAAAAAAACCAAAAGAGTGTAACAACGGCCCTTGAGATGAAATTCGAAAGCATTGGATGCTTGTTCTATCAAAAGCGTTGACAAAGGACAATTGTACGAACTGTACAACCACTTCGTCCACTACTCTGTTCGTATCACTACAACAAGACAATGATAACAGCTCTGCATGCAGAAATGTTCCTTCAAACTAGGAATGCATTTGAAATTGATCCTTCATAGGACAATAACCATATCAGGCAAAAGATCATTGGTGATTATCAACAAGTTTCAAACGACTCTTTTTGTGTTGTCAATTTTTCAACGTATCTTTCACACCTCTATATAAAGGAGTGAAGACTTACTAGTTGGACACGAATACAGACACATACAAAAACAAGACTCATACAACAATTCAAAGTTCAAAACTTTGTTATTGTTCTGCATTTAAAGTTACTTAGAATTTCTTATCAAAGTTGATATTTTAGAAATTCTATAGTCTTAAGAGTCTGTATCTGATTTGTATTGTGAACACCACTGATTGTATATCAAATGTTCAAACTCTAACAAATTTCTTTGTAATTCTGTTTGATTAGAAGTCTCTTGCTTGTGTGCTTGTGCGCTTGTGCAATAGAAGTCTCTTGCAGTTGTGCTTGAGCATTGAAAGTCTCTTGCTTGTGTGCTTGAGTAATTTGAAGTCTCTTGGTAGTTGTAGCATTGAGCAGTTGTAATTTGATATTACATTTTAGTGAACTCTCCTTGGAAGTGCAAGGGGGACAGGACTACTTCCAGTTTGTGGAAGGAACCTGTATAATTGCTCTGTGTCTTTCTTCTCTCTCTGTTTTTATCCGGTGCATTTAGATTCTGATTATCACTTCAGAAGCTGAACTCTATCTGCTTCTGATCAGTGATGTCAGTAAGAGAAAACGAAAAAAGCAAACACAATTCAACCCCCCTTCTTGTGTTTTTCTCACCTTCAAAACATAGAGAGAATCAATCTGAGAATGAAGATCTTCTGAATCAAGCATTCCAACGAGTGGAGAAATTGCTCCAAGCATTGCAAGTGTGCCTCTCGCTTCAAAATCTTCTTTCGTCAGTGATCTTACTCTTGCCGCCGCCATTCGTCGAGTCTTCTCCACGTAAATCCTTAACCACATGCTTCATCTCCGTTAATGTCTCTTCCTTCTTCTTCAATTCCGGATTCCTTTCATGCACCTGTATGTTCAGAAGATCCAATAGTTTCTCCGTCTTCTCTTCTCGCACTTCTCTGTGTAACTCCTTCACGGTTGCCATCGAGGCGACAGAGCTAATTTCTTCTTCGTGGTGGTAATAAATTATCACAATTAATAAATTATCTGAAACTAATGAATTGAAGAAAAAAATTGAAATGAGCTGGCAGATTAGAGGAAAGGTGAAAGGAACCGGATCGAAAAAATTGGTTTGTGAAAATTGCTCAGAAAAAATTGGTTCGTGAAAACTATTCTCTTGTTCTTGTGTTCGAAAAAAATTGCTCCGATCTGGTGATTGTTGAAGTGATAGAAACTGTAGTGATTGTTGAAGTGAGATTGAGTTTAAGGATTGATGATTATGGATTTTGTTTAAATAAAAAGAGTAATTTTTTTTGGATTTGTTGAAGTGATAGAACACCTGACCTGAGTTTCTATTTTTCTTTTATTATTTTTATTTTTTCCAATTAAAAAAAACCAGCATGAATTAAAAAAGAAAAAAAAATTACATGTTGCACCTCACTTAAGTGATGTGGGTGCCACGTCAGCGAAGACCAAGTCAAAATTGGTCCTAGAGGCCAAAACTGCCAAAGATCCAATACATATAGGGTTGTTTTGTATTTTAATTAGTTATGGGTCCAAAATCGCAACTTTGGAAATGATAGGGGGCCAAAAGTATAATTGAGCCAAAAATGAAAGAATATCAAGAAAATCCTTTTACATTTTCCCACGTTGTAGCTTCCAAATAACAAGAACCACTCACTTCGTCTCTCACAGTCCGATCGTCACCATCACCTTCCACCGCCACGTCCGACACCCACCTCACCGCCACCTCCGCCGTCGTACTTCCACACAAACAACATCACAATGGTAATTTCTCAACCAACTTTATTATTATTAACTGACCTAGATTATATTATTTTCATGCAATGGTTAAATTATGCTGCTGAATTCGGACAAAATGGTATTTTTACACGTTCATTTCATTGATGTTCTATCTCCTGAAGTGATTCTTCAGTCTTTTCAGTGTATGAGCTGCAAACAACTAAGAACTGTTATACTCTTTCAAGGCAAGACTGGTTATTCAAACCCTTTCAACACTAAAATGAGGTATAATATTGCATATTCTTCTCATTTCATCATTCTTAGCTTAATTATCACTAGCGCGAAAACGGTCACTAACATGTTCGTCTGTCTTAGCTTAATTGTTTTAAATTTTTTAGCACATACCACCCTCAAATAATTCTGGTAGATAAGTGTTAAGAGTCCCACATCGGATAGGAGATGGCCTGACAATGTGTTTATAAGTGGGGTAATCCTCGCCTCACAAGCTGGGTTTGTGGGGTTGTGTTAGGCCGAACCACGTTTTCTAAGAAATAAGTTCCCTATGAACCTCAGGGGTTGACCTGGTGGTGTAGCCTTGAGACTTCGGAGTATGTCCCTTTCTAGGTCTTAGGTTCGAATCCTTCTGGTGCTAACAATTCCTTTGTTAAACTAGTTCATACAGGCTTTGATCTGGCTTTAACCGAACCCCTGCTAGTGGATTGTAGGATTAGTCCCCCAGATTAGTCGGTTCTTAGACCAGATACCGAGTTTTTAAAAAAAAATTCCCTTTACAATGTGGGTTCTTCCTTTTGTTTTGAAAAGATTTTGTTCCTATTGTTGTGAGATTATTCCTATTGTAATGAGATGTAACTACCTTTTTTCAATTAAAATTTTAAGTAATATTGTAAAAAGGATAAAATGGTGAACACAATAGTTTTGATGAATGGTATAATTGGAAGAAAAAATACTACACCAAAACTACATATCTCCTTTATATATAAGTAAAAGTGTATGTGAGGATGGTGAAAATTAAGGACAAAGACATGGGCTTGATTTTTGTTGCTTGTTTCATTTCAGGCGTTGTAATTTTCTCCCTTTTAAGTTTTCGAAAATGTGTTACCGGATGAAGCATAAATTTACAGACCAGAAGGTTGTTGAAATAGACCAGCACGGTGTAAAGAGCACTGTAAAGTTGCGTAAGAAGGTAGATCAATGCTTTTGTAGAACGGTATCTTTTAATTTGCATGGAGCTTTTTGTTTTATACGATGAAGTGATTTCAGTTTTTCTTTTTGTTTTTGACTTTCTACTTTCCAGTGATTTATAGAAAACATTTCTGATATATTTCAAAGTTGTAAATAGGATACAAGTGCTACGCTAGGATAGGATTAAATGACAGTGGCGCTATAGTACTAAATGATGACGAAATAGAAGAATATCTTATACATAGGATTTTAAGGGGGACTGATGAAATTGAGGAATACTTACTTCCAATGATAGAAAACTGATACGTCCAAACTTCGAACACTTGCTTAACTTATCCTTAGACGACACTTTCCTTTTGTTAATACTTAAATGCAAGATTTTTGATTGTTTGTGATTTACAATAGGACACTATGATGTCGTTGTTGTCGAGCCATATAGTTGACCCCATTCAGTGGGAAAAGGCATTTGTTTTGTTGTTCTATACTCAAATTCTTGTATGAATACATGAAGAAAAACAACACCTGCCTCTATATTAGTGTCGGATTTAAGTTGTTGGGTGGTTTGTTCTATTCTACCTGGGTTGTGAGTAAGTATTCTAGCTTAGACCGGGATTGCGTTCCAATCTGCGTAGATACTCTTATCGTGCTTGACTTAAAGATCCAATACAATAGTAAGGAGCTGTGATTCAATGGTTAAAATTGAGTATATATAGCAAGCTTGGGTCCATTGCAGCTTATAGCAGACTGATTTGGTTGTGCTTCTCAATTGAGATTGTGATGTATGGAGGGTGTGTGTGTGGCTGGATAACTCTTACAGGCAGAGAGATACATGTATCAAATGTGTTATTGCCTAACCCGTCACTGGAAATTCACATGCCTATTCTCTTCACCCTCCACATTCTTTTATCAACCTTGTATATAATATTGATAGATGCCATTAGGTCATTACTTTTTGTAGTAGATCGCTTTGAATGTTTCAGCTGATAAGAAATGTTTTGATATTATTAATTAAATGCTTATGACTGCCTGTATTAAATGTAACATTGATTGAAATTCATTTTACTTGCAGGTATTTGCTCTTATGGATCACAACATCCCTGATCTAATTGGAAATGGAAGCGGTGAAATGAAATCTAAAATGAATCGGAAAGATGCTGTAGATGATTACGACATCTCCTTGATGTGTAGGATATTTCCATCAATTACTTTGGGTAGTGCTCCTCAAGTGGGTTTGTATGATGGGACCACAACATATTCTGAAACAAATATCATTTCGGCAACCAAAGATTTTGAACAACATTTATATGATTCTTCAGAGGTAAGAGATGTGCAAAATACCGTCTCTGAAGCATCACCTTCTTTGTATGTCAATCGTTCTACATCTTCACCATTACGAAAAGATGATTCTTTTCCCTGTTCTTTAACACCTCAATCAGTGTCTTCAATATATGAGGAAAAATTGGATCAAGTTACTAGGGAAGATTCTCGAAAGAAAGTGAGGTTGCAGTCACAGTCAAACCTTACACTTAATGAGTTATCTCTCGACACATCTGTCAATTGCTTACCTGGATTAACTAAGAAGCAACGTGAGCAACTAGATAACTGTGGGTTTCACACGGTGGGTACCAAAAACTGCTGCCTTTTGGAATATGTGTAGTAGTTCTTTGGATTTTCAGATTTTAAAGATGGATTGGATTCCACATTAATCCGATTCTTTACATGTAGTTACGGAAATTGCTGCACCATTTTCCACGATCATATGCTAATCTACAGAATGCACATGGGAACATTTATGATGGGCAGTATTTGATCTTTGTTGGAGAAATCTTATCTTCAAGGTGACTATCCTCTGTATCATTTGTTAACCAGATTTATGCAAGTTTTTATCCTTCTCTATTGGCATATGCACTCTCCTACACTTTTTTTTCTCTCACTTGAATGAGGTTGCGGGTAATATACTTCTAGCTACTGGATTTGGCATTTCCCAACCTTTTGCAATGTAATGAAACTGTTGTCACTGCTGCATTATATGGAAAGTATCACAAATAATGGTATTTTTACAAAGCCTAGTGAGGCAAACTTAGATCCTTATGGGTGATGAGTGTTCCCACTTTGAAAGATAAGGATGTCCCTGCCCGACATATATTTGTCATTATCCAAGTTTTCTTTACTGTCATAACTAGTTGGTTGCAAACCATTAAGTTATTTCTCTCTCCAGGCCTGTTCTACATAAGTGGCTTATGCTTCTTCACACCTCTCAAACCCATTGTTTTCATTGCTTTTGTTAGGAATATAGATGCAATAAAACCATTTATATGTCTTTTACCTAACAGCTTAAGCTTTTTGGATTGTCAGTTCATAACATGGTATTGGACCTTGAACAAGTGTTTAAGCACAAGGTAAAAATGAGCTAGGAAATTGTCTATGCTTCAAGCCTCATGGGATTTGTGTGAGAGTGTGTTAGATATATAATAAAGCCATTCACGTGACTTTCCCTAATAGCTTAAACTTTTGGGATAGTTGCTTCATGGCATCATAGGGCTTTGCATGTGGATGTCAATATGTCTAATATTACCTTTTGCTAATATCTTTAAATACAAGGTGATTTATTATATCTTATGTTGATAAATTTTGTATTTCCGTTGCAGGGGAGTCAAAGCTAATTGTTCAATTTCATTACTTGAGGTGATTGTTGGTTGTCAGATTGCAGACAAGGAATCGGATATTGAGCATGTGACCGACAAAGTTGGGAAAACAAAGACAGTTTATTTGCATTTGAAGAGATTTTTCCGTGGCACACGTTTTACTTCTCAAGGTTTCCTAAATAGTATTGCGAGCAAGTATCAAGTGAGAGACATAGTATGTGTGAGTGGCAAGGTGAGTTGTTTTTTTTACTTGTCTTCCCTAACCCATTTTTATGCTGTACTGCAAGTTTTCAATGTAGATGAATTTATTTTTCCTCAAGTTCTTAGATGCTCACCTAAATATGAGCATTGAAGGCAAATGATAGGCCTTCAACATAAATGAACTATGTGAAGTAAGCAACTGCATTGCATTCTTGATGTGAGGCCGAGTTTGAGCCATGTATAGTTGCATACTCCAAATAAAATACTTGCTTGGGGAGTCTTGATATTTTTATTATCTGGGTACACTTTTGCAAGTCACTAATGTAGAGAATGAGTGAGCTAGACTTTTGAGTAATGGTTCAATTAGTTTAGTATTCTTAGGTATATTGGCTGTTGAATTGTACAAGGCACTGCAGAGCAATCTGTCTGAAAACCCAAGTTTAAGGGCGGTGTTTTGCTTCCTTTGTTAAAGATGTAGTCTTGAGCGCATGGGCTCGGCCCACATGGTATTATAAATACAAGAGTCACTGCACATTGTAAAGTTTACTCTAGGTAACATCCTAAAATTAAGGGATTTCGTCCCAAAATTAACGGGTAAGGTACTAGTTAATCATATTCTATAGGAAGTTATCTCAAAATACCAAAGTTAATAACTGGCATCCTTAAACGTTAAGATAAAATGCCTTAGAATAAGGTCCAAACAAGATAAGGTCCCTAAAATTATGGAAGCAATTATCCCTGATAAGAAATTATGTTAATCTATTAGTCATTCTCTCCTTGTAAAATATTTTGAAGGTATTCTAAGTTCGTCGGATGCTTGAAATTCTTATTATATTTGTATGATTGAGTTTGCTTTGCTTCTGTCATACTTTCATGATTGCACTACAATAAATATTCACATATTTATATATGTGAATATTCTGTTTTAATCCAAGAATTTTGTAAGAATGTACATAATTTTTGCTTTTTGAAGTAGGTTAACACTATGTCTACTAAAGATCACTACGAGCTAAGAGAATTTAATATTGACGTGCTTGAAGATAGGAAAGATTTATCCCTTTGCGCTAAAGAGAGGTCATATTGTATCTACCCTTCAAAAGGGGGTTTGAACCCAACATTCCTTCGGGACATCATTGCAAGGTTTGTGCTTCCAAATTCTTGTGTGTCACAATCTTATTTGTAAAATTATTCTTTTGTGGAAAAATTTCTAGGTTAGGGTTAGAAACCTTTTGCGATATGGAAAGAATTCTCAAAACTGGGCAGAAATGAATAAACAAGAGAATGATTCCAACTAAAATAAAGATTGATCAATAAAATTGAGAAAAGAATAATTTTTTGTTATTATCCATTGAATAAGATGATAGGATTCAAAGATAAGCTACAGAAGGTTTATAATGAAGATGACGACCTTGCACTCAAGGCTACCCCAAGATAGCACTCTACCCTCACTAGAGAGCATTTTCTAGTTTACAACTTTCATAAAATGAATTCCTAATCGTCCTAAAGGGAGGTTAGTCCTATTTATAAATAATAGGATTAACAGCAAGTAAAGCAGAAAGTCTAACAAACTTAACAACTAATAGCCCCTAATTAACTTCTTAACTCCAATCTTGAAAGCTTCCCATTATTCTATGTCCTAACAGTTAGGAACGGTCTATTATCAAATACTTGATTGGTTAATTATTCTCAAACTTCACACACATGAAAATATCTTATGATATCTTGATGCTATGCACATTTTCTAAATATAATGTAAATCATGTATGTGCTATTATGGTCAACAAATATATTTAGTACATTCCTTTCAAAGTTGGTATATAGCTTCCAATTTAGGAGACTCTGTATACACGGATCATTGGCAGCGGCATATTGAGATAGACTGACACTTTATGAAGAAAAATTTAACTAATGAGTAATGACCTTATTTATGTAAGTTGGTAGATGTATTAAGCAAGGGACTCTCATTGAGACTTATTGAGTTTATTGGCAAGTAGGAAAGATGGATATTCGTTTAATGGATTTGAGGGTGAGTGTTGTGTGATTAGCTTATAATTTTTTTTACCCTTATTTTCTTTTTAATTTGTACAATTATATTTCTGTAATTTTGGAATTAGGAGACTAAGAGAGATTGGTTCTCCTAGTTTTTGGTTTGCAATTATGTATATTATGCTTGTACTGTGGTCATCTATTAATAATTTTCAATAAATTCCTCTCAAATCTTATAACTAACAATGTATTAAATATATTTCTTTTATTTCTTCTAGAGCCTTACATGCCTTGCCAGTCATTGTTGATCCAATTCCTAAAGACATTAGAGAGGAACTTGGACTCTTAAGTCTTCATGATGTAAGTATCTCTTTTAGATCTATTTATTCTATTGATGAAGCCTACCTACCTATGAAGCACGGATACGGACACGGACACGGACACCGACACAGCTAAATTTTTTAGAAAATCACAAAATGCAGTGTAATTATATGTGTCGGTGTCGGACACGACACGTGTCTGACACAGGGATACGCCTTATCCAAGGAGTGTCCGTGCTTCATAGCTACCTACCATATGAAACCTGACCATAGTCACATGCTTGGCTGTATAAACTTTAATTATTGTGTGAGATATATGTTTGATCCTGCTGATGAATTGCATAAGTGTTACAATATTAGGGGTATTTTTTTTTCTTTTTTTCTTTTTGAGGATGAGAGCGAAAGTAAAGCTTGAAAAAATAGATAACAAGTATTCTTAATATGACCATGCCTTAAAAGAAGGAAAATGTACATGGGCTGATAATCATTCAAGCCAAGCTATCTTTCTAGCAACCTTCTTTTGCCAGTTGAGATATATGTTTTCTTGTAACAAGTTGAAAACTTAGTAAGCTTTAGATTGAGAGGGAATGTTAGAAAGTCTGAGAAATCTCCCATAATATTTTTATTTTTTTTTATATTTTGGACCATTTTAGAGCATCCCAGATAGTTTGTTAGGATTCATTTTTATTTATATTTTATGATTTGTTTACTTTAATTAGGATCATTAAAATTATTAGGCATATTATACAGGAACATAATCACTTATATTTATTTGTATTTATTGAATTAAGCCTATATAAAATGGATTCAATTGTGTAGTTATATCACATGGTTTCTGCATCATGTCTCTGTTTTCACTCTTTCTACATATGCAATGGTCTCTATGCCTAAGAAAAAATTACTGACTCATTTCATATTGTCTGAATCTTCACTGTCATCTGCTTCTGCATACTTTAACTGAAATTTTAAATTCTTCAATGCTAAAAAAACAGGCATATTTTGGAATTCACAAACCAAAGGATATTAGTGAAGCTGATCTGGCCCGCAAGAGACTTATATTTGATGAATTTTTTTACCTGCAGGTGAGATTATAGTTTTGTCACATTTAGTGTGCTCTATCATCTGTGTACATTTCTAAACCTTTTCTTTTTATTTTGCTACCGTTATCCAGCCTATGTTTGCGTACATGGTGTCATATGTGAATCCATTTCTTTTAGGTATCTATTTGAAAGTTACTAATGACCATTGTTCTTGGTATGGATTAACAACTATGCTTATGAATAAGCAGCCTTTTAAGCTCCGCGGAGTAGCTCTTTAAATAAGCATTTAATCAAGCCATTTATCCAAACACATCCTTTGTATGCTTCAGTTCTTTTTGCTTGGTCAATGTTTAGCTTATCATCTTGATGTTAAATTTGGAATTGTTTTTGTTGAAAAAGTTTTTATAAGTGGGAGACATTCCTCACGTTACAATCTGGTTTTCTTTCAGTCCAACCCAACTGTAAGAGTTTCTATTGAAAAATTTAACCTAAACTTACATGCAGTTGAGCATAAATTTTTCTTTAATGTTCTGGAGTTCCCAATGGTTTTGAATTACACTTCTGGTGAATTGTATGCTGGGCATCTGCAGTAATTGTTTGACATTTTCACCCATTATATATTGCGCTCTATCATGTTTCCTTGTAATAATTTATCGTTCTTCTTATATACTTAAATCTTTTTATTTTTTTTATTTGATCTAATTCTGTTCTACTGTCTTTTGTCAGTTAGGACAATTATTCCAAATGCTCGAAGGTCTTGGTACACAAGTAGAAAAGGTTGGGTTGCTAGATAAGTATAGAAAACCAGAAAATAACACTGTGTGTACAAAGGAATGGTCCTGTCTCACCAAGAAGGTTTTGGAGCTCCTTCCCTATACTCTTACTTCCGGTCAACTGCAAGCTGTTTCAGAAATTATTTGGGATTTAAAAAGGCCGGTTCCAATGAATCGGCTACTTCAGGTTTTGATTTTTCTTATGTTGTTGTTTTACTATCGCCATATTTATACATTATTCCATCCACTTCTTGCTTCATGTACGTACAAACAATAGAAAAAGTAATGCTAGAAATTGGGTGATATGAAACAAACCCCTCAAGCATGTGTGAATTCTAACAACAGCTCCCAGGTCTAAACTTCAAATCTTTCAAGATAATTCTGGATTAGAATAACCAACCTTTTTTGTTCTTTGGGGATTAAGATTATTATGATTAAGATAAAAGTAGAAAGTTCCTTTGAGATTGGATGATAAAAGATACTCCTCCCAAAAGGAAGCCTCAATAAAACATTCTCAGACATGAATAATGTTGCTGAATAAAAATCATTCTAATATCAGATCTTTTTCATTGATCTATTGTAGTTAATAGATGAACATGAATATTCTCGTCTGATGTTATCTTGTGACACTTTCAGGGTGATGTTGGATGTGGGAAAACTATTGTTGCTTTTCTTGCATGCATGGAAGTTATTGGCTCTGGCTATCAGGTACTTCACCCTTTTTATTTTGCATGCCGTTAGCCTGTCAATTTATTCCCTTCATTTGTCATTAAAGTGATGGATATTTATAGCAATCAAACAGAGATAGAAACATAAACTGACTTGAAGGAGAGAACACATCATATCCAGAGTGTTACTAATTTAATACAGAACTATAGAACATATAATTGACAATGGAGAAATTGTAATATAACAGAAAATTGAAGAACCAAGCTGAGAACAGACATGATCCCTTATCAGTCCAACCCACCTGATACTACTCAATGCTGTTATGCTTTTCCCATTTGGTTATACTTCTCAAACATATCCATTGTGCACGTCATGAAACCTCAATCCCCCCTCCTCTCCTATACTGCCATGTGTTTGATTAAGTTACTCCCTCCTGCCTCCCTGTTTCCTCTTCTAATAGAAAAATGTAAGATGAGGATTCTAGAGAGCTTCTAGCCTTTCTTTGTGTAACAAACTTTGATTCTATTCAGTTAGAGTTTTTCATTACAGTTACAGGAAGAGACTATATATAGACAAAGATGAAGACCTCTAGATGATTGACACGTGTCAGTCAGCGTTCCCTAGTGACTGGCAGTTGCCAGTGTTACATCACCATATATCTATACATACTAATCCTTCAATATCCTTTAATACTCCCCTGCAAGCTAGACTGTGGGACTGCAACACACAGTTAGCTTGGTTCTCAAGCCTTCAAATCTGGTAGGAGGTATAGCCTTAGTCATAATGTCAACAACCTTAACCTGTCCAGGAACATTGAAGACAAAAAGCTTCTTTTGGATAACCTTTTCGCGCGCACAAAATAAGTCTAGCTCCATATGTTTTGATCTGGCATGAAGGACAGGATTGTGAGGAAGAGCAACAGTGCTCATGTTATCACAAGAACCTTAGGAGTGGTGAAAGAGACTCCTAACTCAGAGAGGAAAGACTGTACCCACAGTAACTCAGATTTGGCCAGTGCTAAGCTGCGGTATTCAGCCTCTGTACTTGATCTGGCAATAACAGGTTGTTTCTTTGCCCACCATGAAATTAAGTTCGGATCTAAGAATACACATGCACCTACACTACGGTCATCAGGATCTGACCCCCAGTCTGCATCACAGTAGGCCAATATAGAGAGAGGAGAGGTAGGGATGGGTCTAACAAGAAGGCCCCAATTGAGAGTACCCTTGAGATGCCTCAAAATACGATTGACAGTGGTCCAATGAGATTCTAATGGATTAGACATAAACTGGCACGCTTTATTGACTGAAAAACAAATGTATGGCCGAGTAATTACTGCGTATTGGAGGGCCCTAACAATAGACCTACAGAGAGTAGGATCTGAGAAAGGGGTGTATCCATCTTTAGACAGCTTTAAACCAGAAATCATGGGAGAAGAAAGTGACTTTGCCTCCTGCATGCCGGTTATGGCTAGAAGATCTCTCGCATACTTGCTTTGTGTAATAAGAAGAGAGCCATTTGACAGAGGTTTGACTTCAATACCGAGGAAATAGTCCAAGGTGCCAAGATCTTTAAAGGAAAAAGCTGAGTTAAGTTGAGACACCAACTGTTGAAGTAAAGGTATATTGTTACCAGTGACAATCATGTCGCCAACATAAACGATCATATAGATGAGACAATTGTCCTTAGAGTAGATGAACAAAGATGGATCGCATTTGCTGGCATAAAATCCAATCTGAAGGAAAGTAGTTTGAAGCTTGTCAAACCACGCTCTAGTCGCCTGTTTGAGGCCATAGAGAGCCTTGTTGAGCTTGCATACTAGAGATTTGTTTGTGTGCTCAAATCCTGGAGGCTGGGTCATGTAGACCGTTTCTTCAAGAGTGCCATTGAGAAAGGCATTGTTTACATCGAGTTGACATAAGTGCCAACCTTTTGACAAGGCCAAAGACAAAATGGTGCGAACTGTAACAGACTTTATAACACTACTGAAGGTTTCAGTATAGTCATCACCATATCTCTGATGGAAGCCTTTTGCCGCAAGACGTGCCTTATATTTATTGACTGTTCCATCAGGATTTTCTTTGATACGAAATACCCATTTCCATCCAATGGGGACCCTGTTGGAGGGAAGAGTGACAAATCCAGGTGTTGTTTTTCAGCACGGCGTCATATTCTGACTGCATTGCAGCTAAGGCTTGTTTAGTGGTTTTGGGTTCAGCATGTGTAAGCAAGAGAGTTGGATGAAATATGGGACATGTAATACCAATCCTGGCACGTGTATTCATAGGATGCATACTAGGTAGAGGAGGTCTCTTGTATGCTGGAATAGGTTTTGTGGGGATTGGTTAGGGATAGGTTCTGAACTGGAGGATGATGGTGGGATTGCTGTCAGTGATTCAGGAATGGGAACAGAGCTGGAGGATGACGATGAGTTTGGTGTGTTGTTAATGTGGGTTGGGGTACTAAGAACAGGAGGTGAATTGTGAGAAGGCGGTGAGTGAGTTATAGAAGTGTGATTAGGAGATGTAGGTGGTGAAGCAATGGGAATAGCAGCAGGTACAAATGGAGATAGTGGTGCCTGAGATGATTGTGAAGCTGGTTTCCAATGAGAGTAAGGAAACCAATATTCATTGAAAAGCACATCCTTGGAGATATAGAGACGACCTTCAGATGATAAGCACTTTATAGCCTTTGTGAGAAGTGGAGTAACCAAGAAAAATACACTCAAGAGACCTATATTGGAACCTGTGATTGTTGTATGGACGCAGTAAAGGGAAACAAGCACATCCAAATGTTCTGAGAAAATTGTAGTCAGGTTTTAGGCCAAAAAGTTTAGTGTATGGTACTGCAAACTGAATTGCAGACGTAAGTAACCTGTTGATAAGATACACCGCTGTGGTAAAAGCATAATCCCAGTATGGCAAAGGTAATAAAGCCTGAGCTAATAATGTGAGTCCCACCCATATCCACTATTTGGCGATGTTTCCGTTCCACCATGCCATTTTGGTGATGGGTGTGTGGACAGATCAGCCTATGAAGAATACCATGTTGAGATAAAAACTGAGTGAATGGCCTTAACTCACCTCCCCAATCAGATTGCACAGCTTTAATTTTGCGAGAAAACAGATTTTCAACAAGTGCTTTAAATTGCTGAAAGATAGACAGAGCCTCAGATTTCTTTTTAAGCAAGTAAATCCATGAGAACCTAGTAAATGCATCAACAAAGGTGATGTAATAGGTATAACCAGTAACAGATGTAAAGGGGGCAGGACCCCAGAGATCAGTGTAAACTAGTTCTAGTGGAGTACTATAAGTAGTTTGAGACGGAGTAGAAGGTAGTCTATGAGCTTTACCAAGACAGCAAGAGGACCAAAATCAAGACGAGTTTTATTATTGAACGGGATATTACGAAGATTGAGTACAATACGTTGAACATCACTACTTGGATGTCCTAGTCTACTGTGCCAAGTGGCAAAGGAAATTGTTTGAGCAGAAATAGTATTTACAATAGAAGAATTGGAAACAGAAACATTATTTGCTTTTGGAAGAATTGAAGGAGCAGTAGTTGCACTAGAAGAACTGGAACTTGGACAAGTAGAACCATTGAGCCGTTCACAGGCATCAAACTCATCGGAAATGCGATTTGCCGCCGCATCTTCAAGAATTTTGAATATCACCGGAATCGAGGGATTCACGAGATAGTGATGAATCTTATGCGCCTTGATTACAGGTTCAACCTGCTGGCATCAAAGGAGATAGTTCTCCGAATCGAGTTTCTCTGAGATTGCAGAAAACGGGTGCGAATGCGAAAACGATAGCGCAGCTACCATCAACGGTGGAGGGCGTGGTGTTGCGGAGGACACCAGCAAGGTTTGGGTGGAAGCCACCGGATCGACGTCGTCTTCTGATACCATAATAGAAAATGTAAGACGAAGATTCTAGAGAGCTTCTAGCTTCTCTGTGTAACAAACTTTGATTCTATTCAGTTAGAGTTTTTCATTACAGTTACAGGTAGAGGAAGAGACTCTATATAGACAAAGATAAAGACCTCTAGCTGACTGACACGTGTCAGTCAGCATTCCCTAGTGACTGACAGTTGCCAGTGTTACATCACTATATATCTATACATAACTAATCCTTTAATATCTTCCAATGATCTCTCTATAGAATCGTCCATTGCGCCTATCAGATGTATAGGATATTATAACCAGGCTTTTCATTTGGATTTTTATGCATCTTAGAAAGTTTTGACATTTAATGCATATTAATAATTGATACTCTTGTCTAACTATTAGGCGGCTTTCATGGTTCCATCTGAGTTGGTTGCAATCCAGCATTATGAACACTTGCTTGCATTGCTTGAAAACTTGGACGAGGTCAAGTTCAAGCCAACTGTTGCTTTACTCACTGGTTCAATCCCACTAAAACAATCGCGGATTATTCGCAAGGTATGATTACTTATTTTTCTGTGTGTTAGAACTACCAGTTAATCTTTTCTTGCACCTTATGAAATTCTTATAATTTTATTCAAGATATGATGTTGCAGGGTATCCAGACCGGAGAAATTTCAATCGTCATTGGAACCCATAGTTTGTTTGCAGATAGCATTGAATTCTCAGCCTTACGTATTGCTGTGGTGGATGAGCAGCATCGCTTTGGTGTGATTCAAAGAGGAAGATTTAACAGTAAGGTGGTTCACTTCTCTTTGTCTAGGATTTTAATATAGTTACATTATGGACACACTGATATCCAAATATCACAATATCCAAGTGTTGTGCCACTAAATTTGGTCAGCTATGCCATTTAGTTTTTGGTTGAAGACAGAGTTTCATTGTGTTTTTTAAGAAGCTTAGTATTGTTGTATAGGAATTCGGTAGGAACCTGATTATTCAACTCTCTATTGACGTTCTTCAATTGGGAAATGTATTTATGTTGTAGTATATGGGATGATGTCGTTATTACCCACAACGGTCATCAGGGAATATGTCATTTGAAGAAACATCTGATCAACCATTTTCTTCAGATCCAAGACTAGGGGAGACTTAAATAACTCCTTGGTCTCGAGGTAGCTCAGTTGGAGAATGTTAGATGGTTTTGTAGAGAAAAAATGCTTTAGCTATACTGGAAGCAACCGAAATGATCAATTGTAAACCTGTCAACACTCGGTGCCTTATTCAGGAGTTCAGGTATGCTCCATTTAAGCAATGCACCATTTAGTCCATTTAAGGTCTAGATGCAAGACATGTGGCAACATAACATCCAACGGTTGAGATTTTAAATTAAAAAAAGTGTATGTTTGATAAAAAAACACTGTATCATCTTGTTCCCTCTTCCTCTATGCGTGACCACTCGCCTCTTTCTCTCATCACCTCACCGGCAACCTCAGTCCACTCCACCTTTGATAATCACAGCGTCGTCGGCATACTCTGTCCACTCCATCTTCGTCAATCACAGCGTCCCCTCTCCCTCTTATTTCCGCTTGCATCGTCACCCCTATCATCTCAGCGCCCTCTCACCGCCGCAGTCAAAAACTTATCCATCGTCGTTGTTACTGTTCTGTTAGTACGATCTGTCATGCTTTGAACGCCATCGCTTCAACCTCCATCATTGGGTGTTTTCAACCCATTGAAATTTGATACAAACCTTTGTAATTTTGACAATCGTGTTTTTTAAGTTAAGTTGGAAATTTTGTTCAAATGACATCGTTATATCAATTAGATTTAGAAGTAGTAGCTTCCTTAAATTTTCAGCAGTACCACGAACACTTCTTAGATCTGTGAAAATGCATTAGTTTGATGAGACGCTATGGGAGGAAGAGAGCATAGGTTTGCCACATGTCTTGCATCTAGACTCTAAATGGATTAAATGGAGCATTACTTAAATGGAGCATACCTAAACTCCTTATTCAGACCCTGGTAGATATAGTTAGGTGAAGAGTTAAACTATCTTGTAGAGAATGCTGGTCAATTTATTTTTCAGAAGATTGTTTCTTGAGATTTGAGAAAACAACATCTTGTTTGTAAATTCAAATGATCAATCGCCAGGTTTGCTCACCAAAGCTGTTTGAGGACTGACGATTTCTTATATCTGCAACAAGTAGATAGTTCGATCTCTGTGCTGTGGTCCAGCATAAGTGGGAGTGTTGGAAATTATTTAGAATTAATGTTTACTAATGTTCCATTTAGCTTAGATTCATTGTATAGAAGTATAGTAGAGTCAATGCAATTTAGGAACATTAGTGAACAATACATTAATTCTATTGATAGTTGAAGTCTTGAAGGGAAATGAATATGCAACAAGCTGGATTGTTTTGATTTCTGTGGTCCAACATAAGGGGGAGTGTTGGAAATAGATTTAGAATTAATGTTCACTAATATTTCATTTCCCTTCATAAAGGATACATCCTTTCAAATACAACTATCAAATGTACAAAATGACACCCTCTATCCTTATTTTGGCTATTTTTATTTCTTCTAACTAATCCTAACTTCTTTAGTTACAATTTATGATGCTTATAGAGGAAAACATTCATGTTATGCTTATACATTGTTGTTGAAATATATATTGTTTCCTTTATTATTATTCTATTTTAATGGTTGTTTATTTTTCATTATGTCACTCCTTAAATTAAGGAGTTGATTAGTTGTATTCTCTCCTCTAAAAGGAGCACCATTCTAATTGAAATAATATACTCTCAAGATATAGAGTAATTTCTACAATTATATCTTCATTGCTACAGAATATTGGGTCCTGCAAAAGGATGTTTCTTATTTGCAAGTGATGCCTTCATCGCTCTTTTTCTTCTTCTTCTTTTTTTTTATCTGATCCTGTTTTATAATATTATGACTGTCTTCTTATTTTTCTCAGTTATTTTATAAATCTTCAATTTCAAGTCTGGAGGATGCTATTACAGACAAGTCCTCAAAGACTGATGATTATATGGCTCCACATGTTCTTGCCATGTCTGCTACTCCCATCCCAAGGACCCTTGCACTTGCTTTATATGGTGATATGTCACTGACACAGGTACTTATTTTTCCTGTTCATCATTCTAATGCAAAACTTCCTCCTCCCTCCATCTATGTGTCCCTTTTGCTTGAATAAGTTTAAATTGTTCAATATGTATGTTGATAGTCCTACATCGACTAGAGATACTACCTAGGTAGTGCTTAAAAGGCTTGGACAGTCCTCACTTTATAAGCTGATTTTGTGGGGTTGAGTTAGGCCCTCAATCCAAATTCTAAGTCTATCCTATATCTTTATTATTCAGCTTGCACTCCTCAAGGCTCTGGATGTTTAGTCTTGGGCGCGAGGGAGTGTTTTTAGATCCCTGTTATTCCATCCACATACATTAGTCCATACTACTGATGTTCCTGAACAAGAGGCTTGTGTTGAGAGTCCTCACCTTATAAGCCAGTTTTGTATTAATGCTAGTCTTAGAAATTACATGGGGGCGCGTGTTGCTAGATGTAATGGCTCATGGGGGGGCATGTCATGGATGTTGGATCTGAAACTTTACTGTTTTCTAGATCAGTAGATTCCAATCTAGATGGTGATGGTTTCACAAAAAATTGTTATAAATTTGTTTTAGCAACTGCGGCAGGTGGCTGGTCGTAGCGACGACAATGGCCAGTAGTGGAAAGTAGAATGCCTTTGAGATTAGATAGCTACAAGAAAATTCTAGAGAAAACTGTTTGAAATAAAGGAGGGTTCAACAAAAGATTCCAAATACTAGTATACAACTATAAGAATGGTCTTAAATTTTTGGAAACAGCAGCGGAATAGTGGCAGGACATGTCCAGGAGGATTGAACCAGACTAGATCTTAGAGTTTTGATTGGACCTAACTCAACCCTTGCAAAACCGGTTTATAAGATAAGGTGAGGATTGCCCACTACTTATAAACACATTTTTCAGGCCATATTTCATCCAATGTGGGGCTCTTATCAATATCAACAAATAATACTAAAAGATATCTTAAGTATGAAATTAAAACCTTATATTAAATAATTAAACCAAATAGTTACCAAATAAAAAAGTCATTAATTAAATTAATTAAAACCTTAAATAAATAATAAAACCAGCTAGCTCACTCTACATCAGTTACTTTGTTGGATTGTTTCATCTGTTTTTGTCTTTCCTGACATATAATTTATGATTTTGTCATCAATACAAAATATAACATACTTTAACAAATTTTGTAAAGAATTTAAAGTTATCGTTTTACAAGGTTTATTGTTACTAATTTTAACAATTTAGTACTTATAAATTATTTGCTGCTGCAAATGCTTACTCTTTTCTCATCACAGATAACTGACTTACCACCAGGAAGGATTCCTGTTCAAACATATGCCATTGAGGGAAGTGACAAAGGATTTGAGGATGCCTACAAGGTGACAATTTTATATCTATACTATTTTTATCTGCACTGTCATTGGGGCTCAGGTATGCTTCATTTAGGTAATGCTCCATTTAGTCCATTTAGGGTCTAGATGCAAGACATGTGGCGACAAAACATCCAACGGCTGAGAATTAAAAACTAAAAAACAAGTGTTTGTATAATAAAAAAAAACAAATCACGTATCCTTCATTGTTGAATTTGGGGCCTAACTTAACCTTACAAAACCGGCTTGTAAGGTGAGGATTGCCTCCTCTTTATATACTCTTCTCAAGAGTCTTGTCTATCTGATGTGGGACTTGGGTTTTTCCCAATACACCCCCCGCTCACGCCCAGCACTCTTTGGGCTTGGGATTGCCTCCTCTTTATATACTCTTCTCAAGAGTCTTGTCTATCCGATGTGGGACTTGGGTTTTTCCCAATACACCCCTCGCTCACGCCCAGCACTCTTTGGGCTTTGTGCGTGAATAGGTTTAGGCAGCCCTTGAATTCGACAAGCTCTGATACCATGTTGAATTTGGGGCCTAACTCAACCTTACAAAACCGGCTTGTAAGGTGAGGATTGTCTCCTCTTTATATACTCTTCTCAAGAGTCTTGTCTATCCGATGTGGGACTTGGGTTTTTCCCAATACACCCCCCGCTCACGCCCAGCACTCTTTGGGCTTGGTGCGTGAATAGGTTTAGGCGGCCCTTGAATTCGACAAGCTCTGATACCATGTTGAATTTGGGGCCTAACTCAACCTTACAAAACCGGCTTGTAAGGTGAGGATTGCCTCCTCTTTATATACTCTTCTCAAGAGTCTTGTCTATCCGATGTGGAACTTGAGTTTTTCCCAACAGAACCACTCACTACTTAACAATCATGGACGGGATTATTCACACCATTCACTCCTAAAGCATATATGAATTGGCTAGAAACAAATATTTTTGCTTAGGAAAGGTATACTTTTTCAAGTCAAACTGGTTATAAAATGCTTTTATTTTCATTGGATCTCCTATCTCTAACTTAGTGTGAGCAGTGACCCAAATATTGATGGTTCAAAATAATACTTATCCATACTAAATCTAAATATTTAAAAATAATAAACAATATTTGAAAAATGCGTTATTTAATCCCCTATTATTTATCATAAAGTGAATTACATTTTCATGTCTTTTTCCATATAAGGGTATAGCTGAAAAGAAATGCAAAACTAAATCTTAGATTTCTATAACATTTAAGAGTTTTGAAATGAAAAACTAGATCTTAGATTTGTATAATATCAATAGTTATTATGAAATAAATGGGCTAGTTGAAAAAAAAGTTGTTGCTCATGATTCTACTAGACAGGCTTTCTTGCATTCAAAGCTGCTTAAAATGATCAAGAGTTTATACCTAAAAAAAACACACCACTTCTATAGTTGAAGGCCACTAATTATTCATCATAATGCAAAAAAAAAAAAAAAAAAAAACTAAGATATCCATAAAAATAACCAAATGACACCATTTGTACAGCCAAGGCTAGTTTTATGAAATGTTAAAAGCCATAGAGTAGTTGTAATTTACAAAATGGATAAAATTGATTCCACCTTTGTTCTCCACTAATTTACTAGACATGAAGAAGTAAAATATGAAAAGGAATGAAGCAGAATGGTGTATCTCTATATTATGAGATATTGAACCATGAAGTAGAACCTTCCCTGCCTACATGCCATACCTAGATATTCCAAGAGGATGATTACCTTGGCCTAAATTGATGGCTTGAGTTTTCATCTTTGCTTCACTCCAAATCAAAGGTGCTGCTATAGAGTCCATACCTAGCATTCTCCTTTTCCCTCCAACTTGAGATCCTTCTAAAGTCAATCCTCCAGAGCTCTCATGCGATGTTAAACAACTTTCGGTTGAACAATCGGCTCTTTGGGGTGGGATGGTTTGAGGAACTTCTTCTTCTGGAACATTCACCCCGGCAGCCTCAGTAGATGGCAAAGAATAAAAACCAAGATGATCAACCAAGGGGCCTCTTGGTGCTTTATTTTCAATTCCTTGGAACTTTTGGCTGTCTGTGTCTATAACGGTAGCACCAATAAATTGATCAGCCAGCATCTTGCAAGCTCGTTCAAGCATAGCCATGTATCTTCGCTCAGCGTCCTGGCGAATCTGCAAGTGCTTCTCTGCCTACAATGTGATTGTTTTTTAAATTAGTATGCATTATTCACTAACTATTTTCAAAACAATGTTACCTCTGACCAATATAAGCTTCATTTGGAAGAAAACAATTGTCGCTAAATATAAGCTCCATTTCAAATTAAAAGATAATGTTTATTAAAGTATATCTCTTATTAATATTGCTAACTTGTCTTGAGAGGTAAGAAGTCAAAGTTTAACACATCAATACAGAAAATGGTATTTTAGGAAAATTCATACATAAAAATAGACATGCTAAATACAATGCCTACTTATTATTTTTCTTAATATATGTGAAAATGGAAAAAGGAGCTTATAATAAGGGACTGGGGCAGTATATTGATAATGTCACAATAAAAGTAATCAGAAGCAACTTGTTTCAATCACAATTGATGTGCAAATGTATTCCAATAAATTACAAAACAATGTGGTAGAAAATTCATTAAGCCATATTGGATACACAACTTGAACTATGAAAATGAAATTTACCTCCACTTGCAAATGTAGTTTACCCTGCACTTCCATCTGTGCTCTTAACGCCTCCTTGATTTCATAACCCCTATGCATAAAATTAATTACTCCTTTAATTTGGTTATATGCAAAACCATTAAGACATCCACATGAAGAAGAATTCTTTTACGCATGAATTAATGAATTTCCTTACTCGTTTGTATCGGAAGTAGGCAACTTTGGAGATGGGTTTTCAGTGCCAGGGCTTTCTAAAAGATAGGATCCTGTCATCCCTACCATAAATTTTCACAAATCAGGCTAAGACTATAACAGAAAATTTTGGTATAATTACAATTTACCAAGTCCTGGCAAGCTTTCTTCCAATTCAGGAACAGTTATCCACATGAATTGTACAAAATCAAAGAGTAATTAGTGTATTGATCATAAGTTAACTGGGTTATCCACTTTCCCAAAATTAGACTAATATGACACCTAATTGGAAATATATCCACCAAGATTCCTCAGTTGCAACTCCGAAGGGACTTCTATTGACAATATAACCTAAGTTGCTAATGTGTTATTATTATTATTATTATGCACTGATTCATACTTCACGCAGAAAATATTCCAATGAAAGGATCATAACTAGAAAATCTATAGAGGGGGAGTGGCAAGCATACCATCTTTGCATCCCTCCCCTATATCTTTTCCGGATTGCTTACCAAGTCTGTATTTCTGCAATGCAGCAAGGAAAAGTTTAACATTCATTGCATACCTTAAAATCAGGCATAGTATTATTATACGAATTTAACAAACCTGAAGATGACTCTTTAAATGAAATAGAGTCAAACCCTTGACGTTCATGGTCCGCATGATTGCCTTTGGTGTAGCTTCTGCAGGTAACATCCAGAACCAAGTCAGAAAATTGTATTGAAGAACGATGATAATCTAAACATTATGATTTCTACTGGAACTAGATAAGAAATGGAAAGTACACTTTAGTAGCTACTTTATAAACATCAACGGACATAGAAGGCTCAATATATTCATTATATTGATCCAAAATAATTTCAACTTTGATAGCTTATGAATTTATGGAAGAGTAGCCTTGTTATATTTGTCAAAAAAAAGAGCCAAGAACAGCATGCTGTTTGTGTTGAGGATGCAATGCAACAAATCATAATATCACGCAGAATCCCATTCAAACCATACATAGACCCAGGTTGGATTAACAACTTAATTAGGTGCTTATAGCATGAGTACTTATCATATAAGTACTTTTGTATAAGCTATTCGTATAAGTAAAGATAAAATAAAGTCACTATTTTCATATAAGCTATAGGCTGTTTTTATAATCTATCCTAGAGAGCTTATGGAAATAAGTTGACAACAGCTTATGAATATGTCATATGTTGTTTCTCCCAAACAGACTCACAAGTGCTTATATCAGTAGCTAAGCTCAAACAAGTCGATCCAAAATGTTCCATAGTATAACTATATATAAGGATAGAAAATCTGGGTACAAGATGATCCCACTTAAGGTGACAAGTAATGAGTAATCGCTGGAAAACCTGAATTTGACGCAACACAAACACATCTTACTTCCAGCACAATACAATTAACCTCATTTTGAATATACAATTATGACTACAAAAACACAACTAAAACAAAAATGTATTTGAAACAAATTATCTTTAAAGTCACAAGTCCACAACTCAATCAAACAAGGGAATAAGTTTACAGTTGAAGTTAGAAATTAGTCAGAATCTTTTAGTACTAAATAGCACTTAATTCATACTAATGTATCAAACATTATAAAATCTCTCAATATATCTTCTCATGCACAGGAAATTATTTAGAATCTTATAATAAGGTTCCGCAGCATAACAATAACCCCCAAACTAATAGGAAAAAAGGGTTTTCTCATTCAAAAGGCTACAAATCTAAATTGTGGCAGTTTAATAACTAGATCAAATCAATTTAATAATCTAGAAGTATAAGATTTAAACACAAAATCAAAACAGATACAGAGATGTGCTTGATACCCAGCATGTTCATCAATATGTCAACTACATTTCATGATTGCATCAATTTTATACCAGAAACTCAATGAATTTCAACTTATAGTCCGTTAGCTTTAAATTATTGAATAGTATAAATGGCCAGTTTACCAAGGGAGAAATTGTGTCCCTTTAGGAAAATTACCTCGGCACATTTAATTTTTCTGTTTGCACACCAAAGGCTGAAGTAAACAGACAATTAATTTCCAGTGAAAAAGGAAAATAGCCAATCTTTATATCGAACAAGTACTAAGCAGTCGCATTTTAGCCACATCGGTTTTTTTGATAAAAACATCTGAAGGAACCAGAAGCTCTGCAACTGCCAAGCTTCCTCACAGAAAATATCGAACGCAAACTCAAACTCAAACTCAAACTCAAACCGTCCTTCAAATATTTTTACATTAGTGGCAAATACATAGATAAAAATGCAATATCAACGGTGGGAATTAAGAAGATTCAGATCATCAACAAACAAGGTGCAAGGAATGGATACTCTCAAATTTTCTTTTGCCATGTCTTTCAATTGATATCACTCTCACCATTGAATGGAAAAAGGAGAGATGGGTTATTAATATAAAAATTGAGAGTAAATAACTTTAATGGTGAGATTGGTAACAATTGAGAGACATGAGAGAGGAAAAAAATGTTGAGAGGATCCATTCCCCAATGTGCGTAACCAATCATTTTTTATTTGTGGTCAAACTCAACCAATCAACCCACTGATTGACAAGTCCATATAATCAAAATCACCTAAACAATGATATAGTAAGATTTTTCAACCTACATTGACAAAGTATTCTATTAGGAATATCAATTGCTCTTGTGATAAACAAATCTAACTCCATGGATGGGATTATTCACAACCCAGATAACACCTAAAAAATGGAATTGAAACAAAAACCATCATTTCCCTTGCTTCCCAGTCCCAAAGGCAAAGCATGATCATTTCAAACAAAAAAACAAGTTAATCCGATTCGTAAACCAAATCGGTCAAACAATATATAACTCGAGTTCAACTCATCTATTTAATACGCTCAATTTTCAGCTCAAAATCAGCTTATTTGATTCATGAACCAAATTTAGCAAGTTAATTGTCAAATCAAATCCACAACAAACTTCAAATAGCATTCAAACACATCACAAACAGCCAATTCAGATACTCTACCAATTTCATTCCAAGCAAACACAAAAAAAAAATAAATAAATAAATAAAATATATATATATATATATATATATATATAATGAAGAATGACTCACTGCTGGGACCTCCAAGCTGAGTAACAGCATCAACAAAACGTTCATGCAAATCTTGAGTCCAACGAAGACGAGGTTTTGGATCAGCAGTCAAAACAAGACAAGGGTCACCCTTATGATTAGAGACACCACCACCTTGCAAATCATCTTGTCCAACAACAATTCCATCATGAGGGTGTATCAATCTAGGAAACATCCTTCTTCTTATGTTGAAAACTCAATGAACCAACAAGCGAAAAAGATGAAAGATTGAAACTTTGAAATGAAATTCAATGGAGAAGTAGATCCAATCCAAGATGAAGTGAGAAAGTAGTATATTACCCACCCATTTGACTGAAATGGTGAAAAAGAGAAAACTTTAGAGGAAAACAAAAAAAGTGATGAATGAAGCTGAAAGAACAGAAAGATTACCGTACAAGAGTGAAATTGACTATGAAGATGGCACGGCACGCCTTTCGGGGATCTTGTCCCTTTCTCCTCTTTTTGCTCAAACCAAAACCAAAGACATCAAAAAGACCAAATTTTTAAGGCTTTATTGTCTCTCTCTCTCTCTCTCTTCTGTCTCTAACTCTGTCTTTCATATTACTACTATACTCTCAGTATTAACATAACTGTAGTTTAATTAAGATTTTCTTAATATAAATAAATATCTCAGTATTAACATAACTATAGTTTAAGATTTTCTTAATATAGATATGAGTTAATTAAGTTTTTAGTCTCTATAAATATTCATAATTTTGTTTTTAATTCCTACAAAATAAAATTACACTTTTTAGTCATTGTGACAATTTCCTTAAGTATTTTATGAAAAAAAATGTTGATGCAAAATTTGTTTTGGTGAATACTTTTAAACTATAATTTTTTTTAATAATTTTTTGCTAGTTGGCAGGGATATGCATTGTTATATGCAGGTGGCGGAGTTCGAACCTCAGACACCCCACTTATTCACCTTGAAAAAGGTGAATTCTAACCACTAAACTACTAGGAAAAAAACAATAAAATATATAACCAAAACAAATTACATTACATTCATTTTTCTTCCTTCTTTCATCACATAAAAATAGTTTCATTGTCATCAATAATAATAATAATAAGGGTCATGCTAACATGTGTCATTACCTTAAAGACATGTGTTAAAGATTCCATAAATTGCAAGGATTTATTAAAAAAAATTAACTTTTTGAAAAATAAATTGGAACAATTTCCAAGATATTTTAGCATTTCCTTGATAATAATATCGATGACTGCTAACAAAATAATTACATTATTATAAAAC
>Ga0315914_1002766_pt1 | contig 26797 bp, 9 predicted proteins | sample MpolenodulesMG_FD_203920 | JGI IMG/M metagenome (GOLD analysis project Ga0315914, IMG submission 203920) | Medicago polymorpha root nodule microbial communities from Los Angeles, California, United States - elongated nodules | ecosystem: Host-associated > Plants > Roots > Nodule | place: USA...
CCCCAAAAGAAAAACTTTCCTGTATGTGTTAAACAAACGTTTGTGATATCTCTTTGAGTCAGTTGCCCAACCTTCTGTTAAAGGGGATATAATTATCATAAATATCGTAGAAGAAGAATATCAATTTGGAGTTGAGGCATGCAAGCATAATCTCCATGGATTATCTGGACTAAAGGTGCAATGCCTTTGACAGTCGTTACCTTGAAGAACAGGTTATCAACTCTTTGGAAAGTGGGGCATCACTTTACTTTGTAAGGGTTATTTTGAATTCGTTATTTCATCATTAAAAGATGTTAGGATGGTTATATCTATCAATTCATGGAATTTAAACCTTGGTTTTTTGAAACTTTTCACTTGGAGGAAAGGTTTTAACCCTAGCATATGCTAAAACAAACCTCTGCACAAGTTTGGATTCAAATTTATGGGTAATCACATGAATATTGGTGTCTAAAGATGCTTGCAATTACAAGTAGTAGTATAGGAGCACCTTTGTGCACTGATGTAGCTACCAACAAGCCTAATTTTGATCGTCCTTTTGGCCATTTCGTGAGGGTTCGTGTTGATATATGGACCTCACCAATGATCTAAAGATACAAGGTGCTAGTTGAGTGAAAAGGTTTTGCCCTTTTTGTGGAGATTGATTACGAGAACTTTCTTGATTATTTCACTTTTTGCAAATGCACTGCCCATTATTATGAAATTTGCAAAATGAAAACTCAACCTGAACCTAAAAAGAAAGCCAAGGAGGAAAGTCTAGAAAGAAACCTATGCACGATCCGAAGAAAGACTTTGTGAAAGTTACAGACAACAATATAAAGGGAAAGATAAAGAAGTAGTTTAAGTTGTGGATTTGGAGGGTGAAACCTCAACTGAGTAGAGGTTAGGGCAAGGATTTTAGCTCATGAGGATATTTTACATCAACACCATAAAGGGTAGACAAGTGGAGTCAACGATTTAGAAGAAGTGTACACAATGACACTTTGTTGGATGAGACAAGAATTGATGAAGAGGATAATCATAGTGTTGATCAAAATGAAGATTTGACTGCTCAAATTAGTCAGAATTTGTAGATGATATATACACAAGCATGTGAGGAATAGAATGTTCCAAATGATGATGGTGAGGTGAGGTGAGGTGAGGTGAGTCAACAAAACAAGGAAATGTGGTTTAGAAGGATATTGAATTTTTAAACCAATGCGAGATAATATGGCTGATTCAGAAGCAGGTGAAGTTTTTGCATAATTTAACTTTAATAAAAAATAATTAATTTCATGTAATTTCTTGTTAAATATAGGGAAAGCTTGAAATTTAATTGGTTTTTAGATTCTGTTTTGTATATTGAGAGTTTATTTAGACTTCTAGCAGTGGTTTTTTCTCTTGGAACACTAGAGCAATGACCAAGAAAATATTAAGAAGATTCAGTTTCATGTAAAATAAAATTCAAAATAAAATTGTTTATTAGACTTTTAGTAAAGGATATTTTTGGCCATTTACTTTTGAGGTCATGAGTAGGGTTGTTGACTTGTTGTGAACCCAACAACCTGCCCGAAAGAACTTGATGGAGATATTAAATTATATCCGTCAAAATTATAATTATCGTTCATTAACTTAATTTTAAATAACGATTTTGGCCTTTATTCTTTTTTTCACACTTCATTTTTATCATTTTGGTATGTTTGCATATGAATTTTTAAGCATTAAATCTAAAATGCAAATGAAATATGAATGAAGGACTATAGATGTGAACACTAAGAGCTTATATCAAAATAAAATAATAGATTTGAATTTTGAAAATTCATATGCAAATTAATCAAAAGAACGAAAATATAATGACATAAAAAAAGATAAATGAGGAAATAGTTATATGAAATTAAGTGAAGGGAGGATGAGAATAATTTTGTTGTTCTTATGTGGGCCAAGATAATTGCTCATCTAGCTTTTGTTGAAGTCCAATTTCGCCCCCAACAGCCTATATGCAAAAATGGAGTGTTTTCAAATGTGAAAAAAGGAACCAATCGAAAAATGAAAAAATCTAAATTGAAAAAAGGGCAGGACACCGCGAACTTAAGTTCTCAAGAGAACACTGATGAGGATATTCAAGAAGCAAGAAAAACATTAGAGATTGGTAAATGGTTGGGCTTTATGCAGAAATGGAGGATAAAGTTATTGAGAACCTAATAAAGGATCGACGAAGCTTAAGGAAAAGATACACTTTAAAGCGTTTTATAAGGTGTTTTCTTTGTTTTTTCTAGTCTTTTATCGCTCCATAGGTGTTCATCCTTTTGTAGCACTCCATAGGTGTTTATTTTTTTGTAGGCATGAATGTGGTCACTTTTTTAAGTTCTATTTTTTTTTTACCTCAATAGGATCAGGTGTTTTTTTTCGTTTGAGTTTTTTATCTCGTTACCTTTCTAGAGTAGGCGAACCTCTTTAGTATTTTTGTTTGGGATCGCTTCCCTTTACACGTTGGACTCGTGTCGGGTCTAATATTTTGGTTAGACCGTTTCAATAAACTTCTATTTATGAAAAATAAATCCAATATTAAATAAGTGTAAACCAAATAAATACAGTGAATTGAAAATTCCATTCATCAAAAAGAAAATTAAAAACTAAAACTTCCACATTGATATCTCTTTTTTATATATGAGCTAGAAATTTGTTTATGAAAAATGAAAAAGAAAAACCGAAAGACACAAACCTAACTCAGTAGAAGAAAAGAGACAAGAAAAATCAAAAAGAAAAATATAAAAAACTTAGCATATTACATAAGAACTTCATTCCTATGCTTTTAAATAGTCTTTCTCTATTCCTGCATTGCTCCAAGAACTCACAATACCCATGTCATAAAATGTATCATCCTGTTCATCAAAGATGAAAGTATTGGGTACAATTGATCCGCCAGAACTACACTAACAATCTTCCATAGCTAGCCCCCTTGCTAAGGATCAAGAATAACGACTCCTTTGCTATCAATTTTAATGGAATCATGCATCAAAGAAGCGTTAGAACCCCCCATTTTACCTTTCGCTCTAGCTTGTTGCTTCATAGTTTTTTTACGTGGTGCAAGTTGAGAATTCTTCCCTTCCATAGAATTTCTAACTCTAGGTAAAACCAAATGGTTAGGACTAGAGGTCTCAATAATATTATCATTTTCAATAATCTGATCCACTTTTTGCGAGTCTTCTCCATTCATATATTGATAGTTAGTGGTCTCAGTGATATTACCATTTTCAATAAACTGATCCACTTTTTGTGAGTCTTCTGCAGCCATATATTGATCCACCCTCCATCCATATATCGATAGTCATACCCTCCATCCATATATTGATGATAGTCATACCCTACAGAGATGTGTGTAGGGGAAAATAGAGGCATGTTCCTCCACATCTCTATCATATCCACTTCTTTCTCTTCAACTTTTTTAATTCCAAGAAAATCATGAAGGTCACTCAATATATCAACTTCTGATGCTAACCTCACTTGATAAACATGTGCATTTCCAGGAGTGCCTAAGAACCACAGTGCAAAATATATCAAAGTGCAAAATATTGTTAAGCTGATAATGTGATACGAAAGTGCAAAATATAATCATTAAGATATAATTAATTGCAATATCGATTTTGTTTTTTTTATCAGATAGCTTAGTAGTTAGAAATTCATCTCTTCAAATAAATAAGTGGAGTGTTTGAAGTTGTTACTAAAACCGTCTCATGTTGCTAGATCTAAAAACCGTCTCGTGTTGCTAGATCTAAAAAAATTGCATACCAAAATTTGAAAAGGAGAAGTTGCACACAAAAAATTGCTAATGCATCTATAAACTTCTACAGATGGTAGGTTATAGATATAAATTATCACAAAACATTGGTAAACTTCTTAAAACTTCCATATATATACCTGATTCGGACAAGTCATAAAATACGAGATCATTGGAGTTTACTTCACTGGTCACGTTGATCTTCTCATCAGTATCCTTGCCAACAACAGTATCTACAAGTATACAAGTTTGAAAATAATGAACTAATATCCTATAAAAATAAAATCAGATAAGAACTAACATAGAAATTCATTAAAATAAAAATGGCATTGCTCTAGCCACAGCTTGGATATACCTGAATCTTCCTTTGGAACACCATTAGCACTGTCTGGATCCAAATCTATAATTTCTTGATTGTTTCCCTGTATGAATATATAATTAAACAAAACAACAAATAAATAATTAACTTTTATAGTCAAGACTCTTTTTACAGTCCAAAAACAAAATGTAACAACAAATTTATTCTCTTTACAAAAAGCTATAAATTAGTCCTTAGAATGACAAAATGTAACAACTATCTTATCTTCTTAAAAACAAATCTATAAATAGGTATTAGAATTATCAACGCAGGACACATTAGTCCTTGACAAGAATTGAACGATGAAATACTCAAGATAAAAATGGTTTTCATACTTCTACTTGAATCCGAAGCTTTGGGTTTATTAGAGGTTATCCGAATTGCTATTAATCAAGCCATGCCAACAGTTTTTTTTTAAATCGGATTGTAAACTTATTGTTGATGTTGATAACTCCCCTTTGACTCCTCGTAATGAGACGGGAGACATTATTTCTAGATGTAAGACCATCCACAACAGAACACCCTAAATTAGGTGCTTACATTTATTTCATATGTCCACATCACTCATTTTACCGTAATATCACTTTTCTCCAACCCAGCACATCAAAATAAATTATTAAATAGGTCCTACAAATAATTTTATATCATTTTATTTTAACAACATTTATTTTATTAAGATTTATTAAATGCGACCCATGAAAAATGAAGAGAGAGAGGGTGCTTCCATAGCCACCCTTCTCCATAGCCATCCATATATTATTCTCCACAACGGGGGTGCCTATTTAATGTGGTGCTAAATAGGTGAAGTACCCACCATTGTAGATGGTCTAAGGATCTATTGTCATCTTGCAACAATTATGTTGTGAGATTTATTATAAGGCAAGCAAATAAGGTAGCTCATAGCTAGAGCCTAGAGTTTCCCTATCTCACACTAGTTCCATATTTTTTAAAATGTATCATTACTTATATTTTAACTTGTTTTTATTTAACTTTTCTTCGGATTCTCATCTTTTAAAAATTTATAATAAACAGGTAAAAACTATAAAAAAAAATAAGTAGTTTAATAAAGAACTTTTTTTAAAAAAATATTGTTAGCAAATGGAGCCTTAATCTATTTTTACTACGTTTCAAACGAATGAAGCCTTTAATAGTTATTAATTTATATAAAAAAGAGAAAAACACATAAAATAAGATAATTGACCTACAATATTCTAGTTCTACCAATACATAGTAGACTAGGTGGTGATCCAAGAGCGTTTAGATGAAATAGCATGAGTCTCTTCTAATTTAACCAAAGTGTTGGATTCGAATTTAGTTTTGGACATTTAGGAGCGTTAACACTCTTAGAGAGAGTTTACCGTCCATTTAAGTTTCACAAGACTTCAGAATTAGCCTCTGCAAATTGCATACGGAGGGTACCCGATTTGAAAAGAAAAAAAAAAATAGTAGAGTAGGTGGTTGTTGTTCGTAAGAGTTATATGATGTCAGATACATTTTTTGTTCCTTTTCAAACATCTATCACAAGTCACAACAATAAGCATTTTCCTATGTAACAGGTGTATTTCATTAGGAGAAAAAAATGTGATTTTTGCCAAAAAGTAAAACTTAATTTACCACTATTATTCTTGTTCCATTAATCAAACAATTAAATGAACAGAATAAAAATATTTTACATGAGGAAGAAGGGTGTAGTAATAAGAACCTTATAAATGGTAGAAAGGGATTGTATCATTTTTTCCTTAGTCCAATCAGTTGATTTGAAGCCATGATTCTGGCATAGACTCTGTAGTTTCTTCATGTCCATTGCATGAAAGTCCATCTTTTCTTACTGCAATGTTAGAAACAACTGCAAATGTCATATGCAAATATGGTAGGATGAGTTTTAGAGAAAATAAAATTAAATACTATATTCTGTTTTACAAATGATCGTACAATAAATAAACACTCCTTCCCCTAAAAAAATAAAATTAAACACTACTTAAAAAACCAAAAAATATCATCACAGCAAAAATTAAATAGTGGAGGGCTAAGGAGGTTGTGGGTTCATTCCCCATTTACAAAAAAAAAAAAAAAACTAACATATTAATATTTGTTGTTAAAAAAAAAATGGTCATGTGGAAAAAAATTATATAAAAAGTGTATGATTGATTTGATAATATAGTGCTAACATAAATTAGGTTTACAATGATGGATAAAAATAGGAGAATAATACGAGTGGATTGGAGCCCTAGTCAAAATAAGGACCAGTTAGAACAAAAAAAATTGAAAAAACTAAGGCTTGCTTCTTGTTTAAGTTGTTAAGTATATCTACCACCCTGCTACTGCAATGGGTCTGTATTACTCGTCCCAAATCCAGTTACGACTTGTGGTTTGGGGATTTATCAATATTTTTGGCGGTTCAAAAAATAAATGATAATATAATCAGTTTTTTTTTTCACGAATAATAGTATAACTAATTAACAAAAAAAACTGATCCCTCGTTCAATAAAAAAACTGATCCCAAAAAAGAAAGAAGAAAAGGAGGGCCGTTTATAGAGTGATATAACTTAAAAAAGTAGCGATATAAGTATAAAAAAGCCAAAAAGAAAAAAAGAAGGGCTTATCAAACGAAGAAAAACATGTTGAGGAATTCGGAGAAGTGGAATCATGCCTCTTTTTTTTGGTGGTGGCTGGGGTTTAAACCCTGGACCTTGTATATATATGTTTTGTTCATATCAATTGAGTTAAGCTCACGAGGACGTGGAAACATGCCTCTAGAATAAGTGAGAAGAGTACTAAAAATTATCCCTAAAAAAGAAAAACATCTTAGGGTTCAGATAATATTCAGTGGATTCATTTTTTTTTTCATATTTTTTCTTCTTTGCAGTACTCTTTATTGTTTCTTTTTTTGAAAATTCGATATTCGGTCTAAAGAAGGGTTTTAAACCAACACTAACCATGCCAAATCAAGTGAATTCTATATTAAGCATTCATATAAACACAAAAAAGAAGAAATAATAAGGATGCTTGATGTAAGATGTTTCAAAAAAAAAAAGGATGTGTGATGTAAGAATCAATCGAAAACTTACTTAACTGCCGTGCTTTGAACTTTTTCTCTAGGGTTTGATTCTTTGTAGAATTAGGATTTCGATATAGAGCTACCCTGAAAGAAAAGAAAAAAATAATAATTGTAATATCCTAGCACCATCTCGCTATTTATTGTAGGTGGGAAAAAAAAAGGAATAAAATTGATTGTAAAATCAATTACCATTAATTGGATCAGTATTATTTTTTTTAATTAATTTATTACCTTTATATCAATTATTTCCTTTCTCTCAAAAAAAAAAATCAATTATTTCCTTTTTTAGAAATATGATTTCCTCTTTTTCACCTGCAACTAGATTTAGGGTTTTCAATTTGTTTATAAAAAGTGTATGATTGATAATATAGTGCTAACATAAATATTATATTCTGTTATGAGTGGATTGAAGCCCTATTCAAAATAAGGACCAGTTAGAACAAACAAGAAAAGTGAAAAAACTAAGGCTTGATTTTTGTTTATGTTGTTAAGTGTATTATCTATCACCCTGCTACTGCTGTGGGTCTGTATTACTTTTGTCCCAAATCCAGTTACGACTTGTGGTTTGGGTATTTATCAATATTTTTGGCTGGTTAAAAATAAATAAAAGATGTTTCTTTTTTTTAAGAAATAAATATGATAAGATAATCAGTTTGTTTGACAATGATAGTATAACTAATTAACAAAAAAAAACTGATTCCGAAAAAGAAAAAGAAAAGGAGGGCCGCCTATAGTGATACAAATATAAAAGGCCAAAAAAAACAAAAAAATAAAGGGTTGATATCAAAAGAAGAAAAACATTATTTCAGAAATAAAAAAACGTGTTGAGGAATTCAGAGAAGAAGTGGAAAACATGCCTCCAGAATGAGTGATGAGAAGAAAACTAAAAAAAATCCCTAAAAAAAAGGACTAAAAAAGAAAAACATATTAGGGTTCAAATAATATTCATTCGTGGATTCATAATTTTTCTTCTTCACAGTATTCTTTATTGTTTCTATTTTGAAAATTTGATATTCGACTTAAGGACCAACTAATATGAATGATTAAATCTTATTATTAACTCGCGAAGGGGATCCTCAACCAATACTTCTAATTCACAGTATTTAGCGTTAAATAAACACAAAAAGAAGAAATAATAAGGATGCATGATGTTTGTAAAAAAAAATAAAAAATCAAAGGATGCATGACGTAAAAACCGGTCAAAAACTTACTTAACTGCCGTGCTTTGAACTTTTTCTCTAGGGTTTGGCTCTGGGTCCAACTAGGATTTCAGTGTAGAGCGATTCCGGAAGAAAATCAGTGTAGAAAAAAAAGATAGTAATATCCTAGCACTATCTCGCTATTTATTATTGTACGTGGGGAGAGAAAAAGGAATAAAATTTGATTGTAAAATTAATTACCATTAATTTGATTATAATTAATTTTTTTTATTTATTATTTTCTTACCCTTTTATCGATTATTTCCTATTTTAGAAATATTATTTCCTTTCTTTACACCTACAACTAGATTTAGGGTTTCTGTTTGTTTAGAAAACATGGTGGTTGTCTCCGTAAGCATATCTCATTGTTAGCGACAATGCATTGTTATATGTAGGGTTGGAGTTCGAACCTCAAACACTCAACTTATTCACTTTAAAAATTGAATTCTAGCCACTAGGTTCACTACAAGAAAAACATTCATCTGGGACGGAATTTTGGACAAAATACTTTCGTCGCAAAAAAACATGGTGGTTGTAGTCCCAAACTATGAGTATTTGCGATGTGGTTTAGATCCTTTATGAGATAAAAAAAAATTATCTAATTCAGATATCTAAGTACTTGCAGTTCAGTTTGGATGACTTCGGAAAAAATTTGATATGATTCGATCCAATTTTAAGGGGTTTTAGTTTGGATCGGTTTTTGGATATTCATTTTACAATTTTATGAAAATATCTATTAAAATTAATATTACAAAGACACGACAAAATCATATGTTTGATGCAAAATATAACATATAATATACTAAAAGTTATATTAATAAGTATAATTACAAAAAAGATAAAACCAACAAATAATATATTACTGTAATATATTATACTAGTAAAAAAAAATAAGTATTTATATTTTCCTCTAAAAAAAATTACGTATTAATATTTACGTATGCGGCTTGGTTTGGTTTTGAAACCAGAATCCAAAATCTGATCCGAGCAATTGAAACAAAAGCAAATCCAAATATATCTAATAAGTTTCAATTTTGTGTGATCTTCGGAGTTCATTTTGAAACAGTTTGGATGTGAACACATCTATCCCCACTACCCTTTTTTCTATTCTTTTGTTTTATTTCTATTTTTTTTTAGTTTTGTTATTCTTATTTTTGAATTTTCATTTTAGTTTGCAAATCAAAGGATCTCCAATGCAATGAAAGATGTTTTACCTAATATATAGGATGTATAAGGATTACAATTGAATCCATATTTAATGGATACCTGCCAAAAATATGCATGCGAGATAGAGTAAAAACTTGCATTATGGGTATGAACACCGTTGTACCACAAAAACTAACGGGTATGGCATATGGGTGTGGGTACGGGCATCTTAGTACCCGCCCGCCTCATACCCGCATAATATATATTTTATTTATATTATTACATAAAAATATATCATATAATTTTTTTTAAAAATACAATATAAACTATGATACACTTTCAATAAAAATGTTTATTTATAGCTTAATGCTAACATAATGTGAACTTATGCATGGTTGATAATAACATTTAGGCCACAGATCCAAATAAAAAGTAAAGGTCGTGTAACAATTCGGTCAAACTCCTCTTAGTATTTTTTGGGCTTGATAAAAATATTTCATAACTTAGTTATAATCTTTGAAAACGTTTTTAATTGTATTAATTTGATACAATATTTTTGTAATTGATCAGTTTTTTTGGTAGAAAAGCTGATTAACGGGTATGGGTACTTAGGTACCTAGAGGATACGAGCAACGGTACGTGTGTTGTTACCCATGCACGTATGAGGGATATGGATACTATATCACCCTACCTATACCTTACCCTTTGCAATCCATAAACTTCATAAACCATACGGATTTCATAATCCATACAAAGATCAATATTAATGGTTTAAATTATAAACAAATTGAAATATTAATGATTAAAATCATAAACAAAATTTAAAATTAGATAGCCCTAAACGAGTACTATAAGGAAACACGATGCAAAGGAGAAGAAGAAAGAATGAAGGAGAAGAAGAAAAAATGTGATTGCAAACTAGAGGAAGGTGGAATAGAGACAACGGTGGTCGACGATGGCGAAGAAGATGGCCACCGACTCTAGAGGAGAAGAGGAAGAGAAGAGCTTGTGAAATTCCTTAAGAGAATAGCGTGAAATTTTTTGAGAGAAAAGTGGTTGAGAAATAGAAACTAGGATTATTTTAGAAAGACTAATCTAATACATATATATATATAATATATATATAGAGAGGGAGGGAGAGATATTTTGTAATTTAGTAACGGATACGAGTACCCGCGAACACGGGTATCATCAAATGTTGGTTTATATCCGTAAAATAATGGGTAGTTAGCGTCGATTTTTAAAGCTAAGGTGACACTAAATCAGTGTTGGCGTCGATTTTTATCTATTTGACGTGGGTTTTTGGCCGACTCTAAACATTTATTTTTCTAGTAGTATCTCTTTGAGAGAACAAATTAATTATTGTTTAAATGTAATAATGTAAATTTATTAATGGGACACATTTATTAACTTTTAAGAGTTATTAGGTTTGAGTGAATGAGTGCTCGTTATGTATTAAGAATTTAAGATTAAAAAATAGGGTTCTGCTATCCGGTGCCCCCGAGGCACTGGTTAAGCATACCATAAAAGGGAATTATTACCATAAAAGGAAATTGTTTTTGACTTTATTATAAATTAATTACACAATTTCAATGCATTAACTACTATATAATTTCCTTTTTCATATCCTTAACCAGTGCCCCAGGGGCATTGGTTAGCATTTCCCTAAAAAATATATAAACAAGTGATGTGTACACGTGAGGGTCACTTGCTGAAGTTATCCCTTAATATAAGCATCATTGGAGGTTCTCTTAACGGATTTAACTCATTAAACATATTATCTAAACCAAACGAACTACCCATCCCTCGTCACGCGATTATTATTTAGCATCCTTTATTTAAAAATAAATAAAAATATAAAAAAAGAAGGAAATATAATGTTATAGTTAAATAAAAGAGAAAGTCGGACCAACAAAAGTTGATATATTTGATAAAAAAAAAAATATGATAAAAAAAACATGGTTACAAAATTGAGTTACATTATAGATAACTCCTCGTCATATCGTGTACTTTAGTGTCTCATGGAGTCTTTTTTATATTTTCTTTTAGGATTTATAACATTTTAGAGTGAGTTACTGATAGTTTGAGAAAAATTTGTCTTATATTGAAAATAGTCTTTGTGAGTCATTGTATTTCCCTAACCAGAGAACTTTATAGGATGTCAGTATCTTTTTGCTGTTAATCGTCAAGTTAATTAGTTCGATCAGATAGTGCTTTGTAGGTGTTACAAAGGTATGCAGATTTGCTCACATTGAAGAATTAAAGTTTAGAATTTATTTGGGGGAATTTTGTCTTAAACCCAAATCCCAAGCCAGATTAGAGATGGAGTTATTTGGAAGGTGAGAAATTGAAGATCCAAGAGTCCAACTTTCGTTAGCACATGTGCCACGCATGGAGCAAGGCATGGTGCACGTACCACATATGACAACCCTAAACCTTTCGTTAAAGAGTGCGGCGTGCGTGGAGCTAAGGATGGTGTGCATCACCAGCAAATCACAACAGGGCAACACATTAATGAAGATTATGTGTGGCGCGCATTCTCTGAATTTTGACAACTCTGGAGCGAGAAAAGCGATCAAGCAATCTGAAGGTGGTTTTTCAACCCTCGACAACAACATTGAAGACGTGTTTCACTTTTTTGAAATACCTTGTTAACTTTTTTTTAGCAAAGGTAAAATTCCTGTATTTCATTCAAAAACAGAGAATACAAGGTAGTAGGTTCATCATAAAAAACATGGGGGCTAGGGGTGAGATAGAGCAGCTCTAGCAATATTGTGAGCTATTCTGTTAGCTTGCCTCCTAACAAACGACACTACATAGTCGGGTTTACTTATCAGAAGAATTTTACATTCCGAAACTAAATCTCCAATTTCATTGAGGGAAAGGTTGGACTTCTGCAGTAAGTCAACCAGGAGTTTGTTGTCTGTCTCGAATACAACGTTATGAAGGTCTTTGGAGATTGCCAATTTGAGGGATTCCAATAGACCTATAGCTTCAGCCTCAAGGACGGTGACCGATAAGTATTTGTAATCTGACTTACCAAAGAGAAGGCTACCTGATGAGTCGCAAAAGCATATGCCGTAGCCCATGGCCGAGTTACCATTGAAGATGGTTGCGTCAACATTACACTTAATTGAACTAAACTGTGGCTTCACCCAGATAGGGAGTTGATCATCATGACGCATCAGATTCTTAGCTTTTTGCACACAACTCCATTCATGGAGGGATCAAATTTGTACTTTTTTTTTGTTTTGTTGGTCATCTTCTTTGATCGAAACAATCATTGTCGGTGCTAATACTTGTTGAAAACGGAAGGAAGAAACAAAAGATTGTGCATTTAGAGTTTTCAATTTCTCAAATCATTAACTGTTTTTGTGTTAAACGGTTCATTTATTTTCTTTGTGCGTTAAACACAACCATTCGTTTTCTTATTGCGAAACTGTTCAATTTTTTGCTTATTTTGTTTTCTTTTTTTAAAATGAGGGGTTAATTTGTCCCTTAAAAATTCTTGTAATTCTACATTGACATTTAACTGACAATGTTAACGCCACATAGTCAATTTAACAGTATATGTCATAGATTAAACGAAAGAAATTGATTTAAAGACTAAATTGTCTCGATTTAATTTTACAAGGGAATAAAGAAGGTCTTTTTATTTGTTGAGGACTAATTTGACTCAACACATTTTGTGAGGAATCAAAATGAATCTCCACTTGTTCAAATTTTGTATTTACTTGTTCAAATTTTGCAAATTAATCTTATAAGTTTTTTTAAAAAAAAAATCCAATTTTGTTGATATAATGTTGTGAAAAATTACAAATCAAGCTCCATAAATTTTAAAAAGCTAGCCAATTGATTATTCCATCCAACCACACTCTTAACAAACACTCGAGAACATTTGAACGATATGATAAACAATCTTTTTCAACTTAACCAACGATCTTTAGTTTGAATCTAGACAACCAATGAAGTTCTATCTATCTAAAATTTGATCCAGACAACCAATGAAGTTTTATCTATCTAAATGAATTATTCTTTGCAATTGCGTGCAGAAGATATTCGATGACAAATAGTTATTTTAGTTCTTCAATGTGTAACATGTAGTTATAATAGTTTCGTACGTTAAAACACAATATTGTCGAATGAGTCCTTCAATATATTTATTTAACTAACAAAAGATACAAATCAAAAACTATTTTTAAATTACGATTATTGTGGCTAAACGACTATTTTCTCATACATTCTTAACAAACTTTTGTAAATTATTAGTGAAAATAAAGGATTAATTAAAATTGCATCTTTAACCAAAGTAATTATCGTCACACACATATGTAAGAAGTGTAAGAGTATAGATCTGAAAACCCCAATCACAACTCACTCTGCATCATCAGAAGAACACGAAACTGCAAGCAAAACCATGTCTCTCAATCTTCGTCAGAAACAAACAGGTAAGTAATTCTGAATTCCCTTTATTCCATTTTCAATCTCTTCATCATTTTCACAATTCCATTTTCAATTTTGCAGAATGCATCGCACGAATGTTAAACCTAAACCAACCAATAACAGGAACAACAACAACAACAACAACGAATGAAGAAGCATACAAGATCCTAATCTACGACAAATTCTGTCAAAACATTCTCTCTCCGTTAATTCATGTCAAAGATCTTCGTAAACATGGTGTTACTCTCTATTTCCTCATCGACAAAGATCGTAAACCCGTTCACGATGTTCCCGCCGTTTATTTCGTTCAACCAATTCAATCCAATGTTCAACGAATCATCGCAGATGCTTCACGATCGCTGTATCAATCATTCCATCTCAATTTCTCAACTTCGATTCCTCGTCCGATGCTTGAAGATCTTGCTTCGGGGACGATAGCTTCGGATTCGATTCAGCGAATTTCGAAGGTTCATGATCAGTATCTTGAGTTTGTTACACTTGAGGATAATTTGTTTTCATTGGCTCAGAAATCTTGTTTTTTGAATCTTAATGATCCGTCTGCTGGTGACCGTGAAATTGAGGAGATTGTTGAGAGGATTGTTAATGGGTTGTTTTGTGTTTTAGCGACGCTTGGTGTTGTGCCGGTTATTAGGTGTCCGCGTGGTGGGCCGGCTGAGATGGTTGCTACCGCGTTGGATCAAAGAATTAGGGATCATTTGTTGTCGAAGAATAATTTGTTTACTGAAGGTGGGAATTTTGTTAGTTCTTTTCAGAGGCCGGTTTTGTGTGTTTTTGATAGGAATTTTGAGCTGCCGGTTGCGATTCAGCATGATTTTAGGTATAGGCCGTTGGTTCATGATGTGCTTGGATTGAAGTTGAATAGGTTGAGTGTTCAAGGGGAGAAAGGTGGGATGAGATCTTATGAGTTGGATAGTGCTGATTCGTTTTGGGTTGCGAATGGTGGGTTGGAGTTTCCTGAGGTTGCGGTGGAGATTGAGACTCAGCTGAATAAGTATAAGAATGATGTTGATGAGGTGAATAAGAGGACTGGTGGAAATCACGGTGCGGAGTTTGATGGGACAGATTTGATTGGTAACACGAAGCATTTGATGAATGCGGTGAACTCGTTGCCTGAGCTGACTGAGAGGAAGCAGGTGATTGATAAGCATACTAACATTGCTACTGTGTTGTTGGGTGAGATCAAGGAGAGGTCGCTTGATTCTTATGCTAAGAAGGAGAATGACATGATGGTTAGAGGGAGTATTGAAAGGAGTGAACTTCTCGGTGTGCTGAGAGGGAAGGGAACCAAGATGGATAAGCTTCGGTTTGCCATCATGTATCTGATTTCATCGGAAACAATTAATCCGACTGAAGTGGAGGCTGTGGAAACGGCGCTGAGAGAGTGTGAGGTTGATACTGCTGCTTTTCAGTATGTGAAAAAGATTAAGTCTCTGAATGTTTCGTTGGCAAATGCGAATTCTGCTAGCAGAAGTAATATTGTTGACTGGGCCGAGAAGCTCTATGGGCAGTCAATAAGTGCGGTGACTGCCGGTGTCAAAAATCTGTTATCTAGTGACAGACAGCTAGCTTTGGCGAGGACTGTTGAAGCATTGATTGAAGGGAGACCAAATCCTGAGACAGATATGTACCTGGCTTTTGATCCCCGTGCTCCTAAGTCCGGTTCAGGAGCAAGTGGCAACCATTTGAAAGGGCCATTTAAGGAAGCAATTGTTTTCATGATTGGTGGTGGTAATTATGTTGAATATTGTAGTCTGCAAGAGCTTGCTCAAAATCAGCAGCCTCCCAAGCATATTATATATGGAACGACAGAACTTTTGACTGGAATGGACTTTGTCGAGCAGCTTACATTGCTGGGGAAGAAGATGGGTTTGGGTAATGTTGGTTCTGCGCCACCTCAGTAGTTCAGATGTGAATGTATCCACAATTCAGCATGCCAAATTATTCTTTAGTATACAGAAGAAAACTCTCAGACATTGTGAGGTAAAACAGGAAAATTAAATCTGCTTTTGATGTTCATTTTCTAAAAATGTGATGAAGGATTTTGTGCTTTACAGTGCCTTCTTGATTATAAAGCAAGAAGATCACTTCTTTGTAGTTTTTTGTAGCATAGTCAATTATGTTTTATCTTCATTGCAGTGAAAAGTTTTTTTATTGACAAGCACGACATGCCGTTAATGATTTGTTTTTACTCTACAAGTGAGATGTTATCGTTGAAAATCATTATGTATTAATTAGCCCATTTGTCTAATTGGACACATTTTGCTGTTCTTCCCACGATTCTTGAAGCATCTTGTTTATATTGATCTATTTAGGGTTTGAGCATCCTGTTTAGATTAATCTATTTGGCAGATTTGTGAGCATTACAGCCTAAATCATTTGTATCCAATCGAGTTTATGGCCACGAAGTTACGGCTATTGTCAAGCTGATGTTTTAGTTTAATTATTATTTCCTCTTTCCTGTTGAACCTAGCATCAAGTCAAAATGAATGCATCTCATTTGCATTCTGAGGTGTCTTTCCTACAAGTCTAATGATTGTTCAACTCTGGAATGCAACACTTCATTCATCATTTCAAATTATTGTTATGGCATCCAGGATATTTTCCTGCTAAGCTACTATTGTTCATGATTTCAAATTACGTCACAGCCACCTGCTTTGTTCAAAATTGCATCAGTAATTCTGTATTAAGCTAACCTATATTTGGTGCTAGCTGCCAAATAGATGTGCAATCATGACGGTGTTAACATTTCTGTTCAGGAAAAGAAGATCTTGTAGAGTGAATTTGGTTTTAAAGGAAGAAAGTAAAGGTCCACCCAACCATATATTTCAATGTTTTATGATCCCTCCACATTGCACTTCAAAATTAAATCATAGTTGAATACACCGGATTTTAAAAATGCCTTCCTGTTTAGGATATGCTTTATGGAGATTTTGTGCATACTTGTAGTCTCCTGTCAAACTGAGTTAGTTGCTAGCCATTGTTCTGAAAATGAAGTTGGTTTGAAATAATAAGATTTCCTATGGAAAAAACAACCACTTTTCCACAGATAATTATGTTCATTATGCTTTTTTTGTGCATTCAATTGGCTTATACTCAACTCTGTACAATTCTTCATCCAATAGTTAATTTTTATATAGGCGTGAATAGCATATAACACACAGATACTTGGTTCTAGGCAGACATGAAGTTTTACATGCTTAAATTACACATTCGGATCAACAGCTAGCTCTGTTTGTCAGTTGTTTTGTTCGAAGCAAATATGGGAGTTAAGTTGATGATCATGATGCTCTGGGGATGAATCAGATGATTTTAATAACAGATCCAAAAAGTATCAGTTACTAAGCTTAAACGGCTATTAATTTCACACACAAGGCTTTGCCATTGTGTAACAGGCTTCAGTGTCTTGTGCACATTTTTGGTTTTGGTCCTCCTTACATTACTTCTCTATGATAGTCCCTCATTGTTTAGAAGCGCTCAATTTAGTCCTTGTTATAAATTGTTAATGGTGGTTTGTCAAGTGATGTTGTGGCAAACATAATGTTGCATCATATGATATGTATGATTACTTTGTATCCATTAATTTTGAATGAAATGAACTAGTTTTGCCTTTGCAAAAAAAAGTAATGTCGTAGCTTAACTTGCCACATGCATTACACTACGTGGCATTGAACATTGCCAACTTCATGGCTTTCTTCGTCCTCACTATCTCCCACGCCCTCTTCCACACCTTTTCTCTCACAAAGGGTCTACCAGTTCACCTGGGTGAGGGACTCGAAGTTTTGCTGAATTTAAAATTTTCTAGTTTTTTTAAAAATTTGGCATTATAAAACTCACATACTCAAGCTTTACAATGTCAACTTCTTTAGCTATATTTTTCTTTACATTGATTTGTTCTTAATTTTTTATGAAGATCATTCAACTATCTTGGTTAAAGGGTCAACTTTCTAAACTAAATTGAATATTAGAAATTAAAAAAAAAAACGTTATATAAAGCTTCCTTATGCCATAGCTCATCTGTTTTCTTCTCAGCATATTGTCAATCAGGTATTTAATAACTAATGTATAGTCGAAAGTTATTTGAACATTTAACTTCAAACTCTGTAACCAAGGTGAAAAGTTTCACATTTCTTTAGTCAACATGTGGCATGCTCTATTTTCTAAATCAAAATTCTCTCCATCTAACTTGATATTGCAATTCAAGTTTCTTATACGCTGAAAACTTTTGATTTCTTGTGACTACGAAGAAAGTTCAATATGGCAAATATCTTGCTGAGGCAAAAATTAACCTTCAATTAAACAGGAACATGGATTCTAGGGACGAACCAATGAAATTCAACTTTCACGAGTAGGAATTCTAACGAATTGAAATAGATTCCGATACAAATGAGAAATTATGCTGAGAAAATATTAGAACGAGAGTTTTTGAGAGAATGAGATAATTGTTGAAATGTTGATTAATTACCAAATGAGACACAAAAGCTTGTTAAATACAACCATCAAGGCTAAAAAGTCAAAATGGCAAGATAAAACTAGTATTTAAAATAAACTAATACTGAATTCCTGTGACATTCTATGCATGCATACAACGCCCCATCATAACACGGGTACAAAATACCTAGGGCCACATTTGTATATGATTCTTGTTATATTTTCAGGTAATCAACTTTGTCAGTGGTTGAACGGAAAGTAGAGACTAGAGATGAATGTAAGACTTATTGGCAAGAAGTGGTTTTATTAAATATAAAAGGATCATCGAATTGAGGCTGGTACAAAATAAATCCAAACTTGTATATGATTCTTGTTATATTTTCAGGTGATCAACTTTGTCAGTGGTTGAACGGAAAGTAGAGACTAGAGATTAATGCAAGACTTATTGGCAAGAAGTGGTTTTATTAAATATAAAAGGATCATCGAATTGAGGCTGGTACAAAATAAATCCAAACTTGTATATGATTCTTGTTATATTTTCAGGTGATCAACTTTGTCAGTGGTTGAATGGAAAGTAGAGACTAGAGATTAATGCAAGACTTATTGGCAAGAAGTGGTTTTATTAAATATAAAAGGATCATCGAATTGAGGCTGGTACAAAATAAATCCAAGCTTGGTTGTAGATCTATAGGGTAATACGACATGCCCTTGAAAAGGACTGAACAAAACACTTCAAGCACATTTCTCATGGAGATTCTGATTGCCTAAAATGAGCTAGAGATCAGAACATCTACTAAAGGAAACACGACTTTAGTTTAGGGAGTTAGGAGCTGTAGGAATGTGGCTTTTAAATTGACATGTGAATTCCCAAGCCAAAATAAGATTCTTATGGTTTCAACTTTCAACTGTCATCATTTGTGTAAACCTTTTCTTTTGACCAAGAAAAAAAAAATCTCGAGTATTTCTCCTTACTATTTCTTGCAAGGGTCCTTAAATTTGAATTAAAATTGAACACGTCAAAATAAGATTCTGCCTATTATATAGCATATGCCTTTTCAATTTGTTTTGCACATGGTTACAATTACTGGAAGCAAATTTGGTTAAAAACTCACAAGTCTGCATATCTGGTGCAGTCACACAGATTTGGCACAAATTCATTCTTATTCAATCTGGAAAAATCTGTTTGGTCTAAAGTTTGAAACAGATTTGGTTTGCACTCATAAAATTGAAGAAGCTAACTCTACAGTTGAGTAGGTAAAATCCACATCTTCCAAAAAAAAAAAAATTAATAAGTTTGAAAAGATTCACATTAGAAGCAGAAGCTGCTGTAGCCTGCCAAATTCATTCACCGTAGCTAGCTCATTATATGAGTGCCCCTTTGACATGTCACAAATATGTCATACTGTTGCAATACGCCCTTAGATAAATAACCATAATCATGAGTTCCTTACAACTTTACAAGCATCTAAAATTTTGCACTCCATTCCATCTTCTCTTCTGTCGTGTCATTGCTGGAATCCACTCCCACTTGCTTGACCGTTTGGAAACCAAGCAGAAGCTCCCAATTGTAGTTCTCCATTTCCATCGATGCAGTGGCAGTTGCACCATGCCATAGGCCCATAACCAGTATTACCCATATTTGCCCCACAATAGGCTTTCCTTTTCTTTGCAAGAGCAACCACGGTAATAATGCAACAGAGAACAGGAAATCCCAGCTTTGTATCTCTTCTTCAGATCCAGGAGGATGCGCAAATAACTGAGAAGATTGTGCATTTCCCCTTTTCTGCTGCACATTTTGAATAAATTAGACACTAATACTCTACACATCAGATTCTGCTATTCAGATATTAATATGCACCAAACTATGGTTTACTTGTTCAAAGTACTATCTGCAAGTTCATCAGAAGCCTGGGCAGCAGATTGTTCTTTTCCTTTTATCTGAAATACATTTTTGTAAAAGATTTAGATATCAAGTTGTCCAGATATATTAATGAATAAGAGCAAAGGTATGCAAGATTGTCTACTTTTGCAATGCAACAGAGTGTTCCTTGTCTTTTTTACCATTACATATGGTAGAGTGAGTCGGACACAATAAGTGACAAAAACTCAGAAATTTAGTTCCTTTTGCCTTTTCAAAATCTATGAGTTTGTAAAAACTTCATCAGATTGAGCACCTTTGGTATCGGCATTTTCATTCCCTACTGCTACATCAGATGGTGGCACAACTGGTGGATTCATTTACATATCAGTTATCTCATACGTTACATTAACAAACTTAAATTAGCCACTAAAACAAAAACCCACTCAATGTTTCCATCTGTTTTCTTCTTTCTCACAAGTAATGGAATTGAATAGGTTTTCTTATATCAAGTTTAGGACTGCCTTAGTAACTTGTATGTCTAATTTATGAAAGATTCCACATATAAGGTCACATATATTTACCAAAAGATACATATCTCACCAACAAATATTTAATCGAGAAGCAGTTGAATTTGTAATAACATACCAATCCTGCAGCCATCAAAGGCTGAAGTCCCTTGCTGCTGACACTGGCAATAGATCTATTAGAAGAAACAAAAAAGTTATAACGTTTAGGACTGTGGCCAGCAGCTACAGATTTACAACGTTTTACTTATCCTTACCTCCAAATATCAGCCCGAAGACGTACTATTTCTTCGATATCAAATTAACATTTATGTCATTGTCTACTTAGTCAAGACCAATTTTCCTATCTGACCATATGAACTTGACTAAGTTGATTAGATGCATCTCTAACAATGGCATGACCTGATCTACATTGCTGATTGAAGTTTTTTCAACATGGAAAAATTTATCATTGACGATTGGTAGAATCTATCCAACTATATCCTGCTTGCTTCTTGACATTATTTTCTTCCATCAATGCTCTTACTCTCTCGGCATCATCCCACTGTCCTAAATCAGCATAAAGATTAAACAACAACGCATAAGGAGCTGAACTTTCTGGCTCAAGACCGATCAAAGCTTTGGCTGCTACTTGGGCCAATTCTACACTACCATGCACTCTACAAGCCCCAAGTAGAGCACCCCACACAGCCTTATCTGGTTTAACTGGCATGTTATCAATCAAATTCATAGCCTCTTGAAGCTGTCCCTGCCGCCCCAAGATGTCCACAAGAGAGGCAAAGTGTTCAACCCGTGGTTCAATACCATGGTCATTAATCATGGAATTGAATTGCCTCTTTCCTTCTTCAACTAATCCTGCATGCGCACAAGCATTCAAAACCGAAATAAAGGTTATATAGGTAGGTTGAATTTTAAGCCCCTTCATCCGTTCGAAAAGCTCTAGAGCCTGTGCAGCAAAGCCATGAAATGCATAACCTCCAATCATTGCATTCCAAGTTATCACATCTTTATAGAGTTTCATCTCATTAAACACATCGCGTGCATCACCAATTTCCCCACATCTCGAGTACATGGTAATGAGGGAATTATTTATTGGCAAATCAGGAACAACAGTCTTTGTTACAAGCTGATGTATCTGCTTACCAAGGTAAAGATCGACCAACCCAGTACTCACACTTAGAATTGAAGACAAAGTGTGCCTATCTGGTCTCTCTCCCTCAAGCTGCATCTTAGAAAATAGCCCAATAGCACCCTTATAGTCTTCATTTTTCTCGTAGCCAGCTATTACCGAGTTCCAAGAGATCAAGTTTTTGTGGGGCATCCTTTCAAAGAACTCTTTCACATGTTTCAAATCACCAATCTGAGAAAACCCGGATATTATTGAATTCCATGAAAGCACATCAGGACTTGGCATTTCCAAGAAAAGCTTTGAAGCCTCTTCCATGTCCCCCATTTGAACATAGCCACTAATCACAGTATTCCAAGAACAAGCATCTCGCTCCACCATCCTATCAAAGAGTTCCCTAGCAGAGACAACATCTCCTGCTTTCACATAACACATCATCATCGAATTCCAAGATACCACATTCCTCCTAAATCTCCTTTTACCCTCATTTCCCCCATCTTGATCACTCATAACCTCATCAAAAACACGCCGCGCCTCTTCAACCATTCCTCTCTGACCATACCCTGCAATCAACGTATTATAAGCATACACCAAATCATCTTTCTCATCACCCTCATTCCCATACTCAACCAAAATCTCAGCAGCCATATCCAACTTCCCATTCCTAACAAGCCCCGATATAAGCCCACTAAGAGAAGCCGAGTCACGCTCTCCCATCTTCCTAAAAAACCCAACAGCCGAATCCACATCACCATTCAACAAAAACCCATTTACCACAGCATTACACGACACAACATTCCGTTCTGGCATAGATTCAAAAATCTCAATCGCTTGATCCATCCTACCATTCTTTGCATAACCACTAATAACAGTATTCCACGACACACAATCCCTTTGCGGCATTATATCAAACAGTTTCCTCCCCTCCTCGACAAACCTACTTCCGCGGCAAGAAAAGTAACCCGATATAATGAGGTTCCAAGACACAATATCTCTATGGGGCATTTCATCAAACAGTTGGCGTGCTTTCGCTATTTCGCGGCGTTGAACATAACCAGTGATCATGGAATTCCATGTTACTGTATTACGGTGGTTAGTGGAATCAAATAGTGTTCTTGCTGCGGTTAATCGACCGGTTCGAATCAAATGGGAGATTTTTTTGTTCAACTGGTACAGTGATTGTGGTATGGTGTCGTTGGTTTTGGTTTGAGAAGTAAAGGAACGTATGTGAGGAGCAAGTTGCAGTATTTTTGTGATGTTCCTCAGAGTGAGATACAAAGTTGACATTGTCCAAACAAAAGAAAGCTCAGAAACACACGCACAACAATATAAATTCAGTTCATACATGTATGAATTTTAAATTAATGGGTTAAAACTTTTATTTTCCCTGAAAACACCCCTCTTCCATCCAACTTACCAAATGCGCATATGTGGCGCTGACTTGGTTTTTTTTATTTTTTTATTTGTAATTGTCCACGTCATATTTTATTTTTTAATATATCCTAAAATTAATTTTCAAAAATAAAAAATCAGAAAAATATTCAGATTTTTTTCAAAATTTTTTTTCAAATATTTAAAAAAATCATAAAAAATATTCGGTTCTTTTTAAAGATTCTGGAGTTTAATTTTCAAAATAAAAATAATTAAATCTAAAAAAAAAACAAATTCAAAATTTAAAAAAAGTCAGAAAAAAATAGTTTTAAATTTTTTCTACAAAAAAAATTCTGGAAAATCTGAAATTAAAATTTTATAAAAAAAATCATTTTTTTACGAAATTTTGGAAATTAAAAAGTTAATTTTTTATTTTTCAATATATATCCATTTATATTAATTTAAGAATAAAAAATGTGAAAATTAATTTTTGAAAATAAAAAATATCCTAAAATATGATATATCCTAAAAATTCAGGAAAAATATTTTTAATTTTTCAATTCTAACAAAATATGATATAAATTTTAATTTTTTTAATTTTCAAAGAATTTTTTCTAGAATTCTTTATTGGTAGAAAATCTTTTAAATCCAATCTGGTGCTAATATTGGTTCTCCTGATGATGTTTTTTCTGCTGAGAACCCTAGGGTTGGTAAGAATATTCTTCTGATGTAATCTGGTGCCAATATGGGTACTCCTGATGATGTTTTTTCTGCTGAGAAATCTATCAATGAAGTTGCTGAGGTTTAATTATGTTTTTTGAATTATTGTAATTGTTACTTTCTATTGAAAATCATAATTGTTTTGAACTGTTTTTTTAACTGTTATATGAAATGTTTCGTAATTAATATGCTCAATTCATGATTTGGAATCACTGTAATTGTTATTTGTTACTTGTTTGTGAAACATCATTGATAATAGTTATTTTGAACTTATTTTTAACTGTTGTATGGACTTTTTGTTGTTGAATTTGCTAAATAATGTTAGAAGTGGTGTAATTGCAACCTGTTAGTGATAATTTACTGATTTTATAATTGTGATATGATGTGTTTTATGATAAATTTGCTCAAATGATCTTTCAACGGTAAATGTAAGTTGTTGGTGAAATATCCGTGATAAGAGCTACTTTCAATAGATTTTGCAACTGTTAACTGGAAGCTGTTAGTGAAGTATATGTGACGAGAGTTGTTTACTTCTAATTTTGCAGCTGTTGTATGAAGTATTTTATGGCAAATTTTCTCAAAAGATCTTCAAATGGCTATAACGGTTGCCTCTTAGTGAAACATTACTGATAGGAGTTGTTTTCAATGTTAAAACATCACTTGTTTTGAACTGATTTTGTAACTGTAATATGAAGCGTTTTCTGGTGAATTTGCTCAATCGATGTTGGAATTGCTATTATTGTAAACTGTTTGTGAAAAATCAATGATTTTGTAACTGTTATATGAAGTGATTCATGATAAATTTGCTCAAATGTTGTTTGAATGACTTAAACTGCAATCTGTTAGTGAAACATCACTTTTAAGAGTTGTTTTCTACTGATTTTGTAATTGTGATATAGAGTGTTTCATGAATAACTATGCTCTAATGATGTTGGAATTCGTGATAAATTTGCTCAAATGTTGTTTGAATGACTTAAACTGCAATCTGTTAGTGAAACATCACTTTTAAGAGTTGTTTTCTACTGATTTTGTAACTGTAATATAGAGTTGTTTTCTTACATGTTTTTTGTATGGTTATCAACTTAGTATATGTTTGGTATAGTGTTGCATTTAACCGTGTCAATGTGAAAGATATGTTTCAAAAAGGCATAAAAGTTTGGTATAGTATATGTTTGAGCTACTGAACCAAGAAAACAATAAAGGCATAAAAGTAAAGGGTTACAATTTTCGTAAAATAGTTTGTTTGCTTGATTATGTGTGTTAAAAAAATTATATGCCTACTATTTATAGGAAAACACTAGTTCTATTTATCAAAATTGTGTGGTCTACAAAAACTAGTTTTGCTCGACTATTTACGCGGGCAATGTGTGAATCCTTCTGTTGTTGGGGATATGTAGTACCCCACGTTTGATAGGAGTTCTCCAGATTCACGTCATTTTTTGTTTCTATTGTCCACTTGTTCTTAACTTTCGCCAAAAGACAAAATTTCAGAATTAAAATAAATCAAATAAAATAAATATTTTTTAATTAGTTTTATTACTATTATCATTATTTAATTAGAGTAGAGATATACTTGGCCTTTGAGAAAGGGGAAATGGATTTCTGATTCACATGAACTCTAACATTGCGTTTCCATTTCTGAAACACCCCGTTTTTCCAACAATGTAAATAATACACTTAAATCAGAGTATTCAACGTAAAATGGAATGTCACACTACATTTCAAGTATAAATAGAGTAAAGTTATTATTTATTAAAACCACTTTAACAAAACATCGCAGCGGAAAATTTAGGTCATTATTCAACAACTTTGGCACTACGGCCTCAACATAACAACATTAATGAAAATCCTGATTCAAAGGTTCAACAACATAGTTCATAAGTAATACGCAATAGTGGAAAATGTAACGCCCTATTTTCTTACTTAATTATTTTTGGTTGAGTTTAGAGTCTTTTATATGACTTATATGATTTATGTTGATTTATGACGTGTTGTGGTGTTTTAATATTTTATTAAGTGGCTTTATGTTATTATTTAGTAGAATATGTTGGAAAATTAGAATAAATATATTTGAGGGGCTGGTTTAGATTTAGCAAGAAAATACGTGGTTTGGATTTAGTTAGAAAATACCTGGATTTAGTTAGAAAATATGTTGAGGGTGTGAGATATAAAAGCCAGACACAAATTAGGTTGAGAAGCCTTTGGAGAAAAAGAGGAGAACCAAGGAAAGAGGAGAACCAGGAGAAGAGAGAACTTGTAGAGTCTTGCAATCACCAATCTAAGGTAAGGGTGAGACTAATATTCTCTAATCTTAGGTTGTATAATTCTGAAACTGAGTTTATCATGTAGTTATTGTAGTTGTTTATGTAAAATTGAGAACTAGGGTTTAAAACCGGATTTAATGATAGAACACGTAGAATTGGTTGTTGACAAGAATAACATGATTCATGAATTGATATATGTATATATATTGATGATTATTATATGAATAACTTGTTGATGAAATATTACATGAAGGTATGTATATATGTTGATGAATTATTATATGCATGCTTATGTTGAATTTAACATGATGATTATTGATGTTGCAATTATATGATGAATACTTATGAGATTATAATGTTGTTGTTGTTGTTGTTGTTGTTGTTGTTGACGTTGTCATTGATGTCTTACGTTGTTGTTGATGTTGTCAATGTTGTTGATGTCGTCAAGTCGTTGAAGTTGTACGTTGTTGTTGATTAAGTTGTTGAGTCCATGCATACTCATATAAAGTTGGGGGCTCATGCCC